>Ga0068854_100000167_pt1 | contig 44527 bp, 42 predicted proteins | sample KBSCornC42_FD_66590 | JGI IMG/M metagenome (GOLD analysis project Ga0068854, IMG submission 66590) | Corn rhizosphere microbial communities from Kellogg Biological Station, Michigan, USA - KBS Corn C4-2 | ecosystem: Host-associated > Plants > Roots > Rhizosphere > Soil ... | reverse complement strand
ACGACCAGATCGCCGTTCACGAGGTCCTGGATGCTTCCGTAGCCGGCTCCAAGCACCCTAATGTCGAAGATGCCGCCGATGCCGACAACGACTGCGCCGATGGCCGGCCACCACATCCAGTGGATCGGCAGCGCGTGAAAACCATCCTCCAGTCGATAAAGAACGAACGACAGGAACGCGGCCAGAAGGCCGGTAACCAGACCGATGCCCGCCGAGATCGCGACCGGTTCGATTCCAGCAGGTGTTGGCGCGGCAAACGGGAAGAGCGGACCTGACCCGACCAGCAGCGGGCGCCACGCCAGCGCAATCAAGACCGCCGTCACCACCGGCACGAAACTGCGCGGCTTCCATTCGAAGAGGAGAAGCTCGACGGCCAGCATAATTGCCGCGAACGGAGTGCCGAAGATGCCCGTCATCCCGGCGGTAGCACCCGCGACAAGCAACGTCTTGCGCTCGGCGGCACTTAGCCGAAACAACTGCGCGAACAGCGAACCGATCGCTCCGCCTGTCATGATGATTGGACCTTCGGCGCCGAACGGGCCACCGCTGCCGATCGAGACAGCCGACGACAGTGGCTTCAGCAGCGCGACTTTCAATGACAGCTTGCTGTCCCCGAAAAGAATCGTCTCGATCGCTTCGGGAATTCCGTGGCCGCGGATCTTGTCCGATCCAAAGCGGGCCATGAGGCCGACGACCAGTCCGCCAACGACTGGCACAATCAGAACCAGGAGCGCAGCTCGATCGGCGATAATTGCGGGGCCGAACGAGGAATTGCCGTACCAAAACAGATTCGTCGCGAGGGCGATGAGTTTCAGGAGCGCCCAGGCGCTGAACGCGCCACCTGTACCGGCGACGGTCGCCATGGCGGCGAGGATCAGCATTCGGTGATCAGCGCTGTAGTCAGCTAGGCGTCGCGGGTGCTCTTGTGCGGAAATGGACATGGTGATGCCCCAAAGGCGATTTTTCGCTGCAACGCAACATCAGCGCTAACTTTAGTTAGGTCTGTGGACGCCGCTTGTCTTGCGGTGCCGCGATTTCCAATAATCGAGTGCAGCCTGCGCTTCGAGGGGTTTCGCGAAGTAGAAGCCTTGCCCGCTCGCGCAGCCGAGTGTTGCCAAGGTTGTAGCAAGCTCGACCGTCTCAATGCCTTCCGCGGTGGTCGACATGCCGAGAGCTTCGGCGAGGCTCAATACGGCACGCACAATCGCAACGGCGTCGGGATCGACCATCATTCCGGACACGAAGCTCTTGTCGATCTTCAGCACATCGATCGGCAGCCGCTGAAGGTAGGCGAGGTTCGAATAACCGGTTCCGAAATCGTCCATCGCGACCGTCGCATCGAGCGATTTCAACGAGTCGAAGACCCGGGTTGCACGGGCCGGGTCCTGGAGAATGGCGCTTTCCGTCAGCTCGAGCGACAGGCGTTCGCCGGTCAGGCCCGCTGACTTCAAGGCGCTGGAGACGACCCCGGCAATGTCGTCGCGGGCGATCTGGATCGCGGAGAGGTTGACGCCGACGTAAAGTGGAAGCTTCTCACCAGCCTTTCGATCCCAATCCGCCAGGGTCTGGGCGGCCTTGTCCATCGCCCAGCGGCCGAGCTGGAGGATGAGACCGGATTCCTCGGCGACGGGAATGAACTCAGCGGGTGAGATCTCGCCCCGGTCCTCGTGAGTCCAGCGCGCCAGAGCTTCGAAGCCTGCAACCTCACCCGACTTAAGGTCGATCAGCGGCTGGTAGAACAGCTTGAGCTCGTCCTTTTCGAGCGCCCGCCGGAGTTCCGTCTCGATCGAGAAGCGGCGGCGAGCGAGGCTCGCGACCTGCGGCTCGTAGATTTCCGGTTTGCCGGACTGCTTGGCCTGTTTCACAGCGAACTGCGCGTTGCGGAACAGCTCTTCCGAATCCTGCCAGGGCTGCATCAGCGCCACACCGATGGCGCACTCGACCCGGATTTCCAGGTCCGAGATGGTGAACGGGGAAGACATCACTTCCTGGATTCGCTCGGCGGCGGTCAGCGCATCCTCGATACCCCGCCGAAGCGCCACCAGGATTCCGAACTCGTTGCCACCGGTCCGCGCAAGGATGTCGCCCGCACGAAGGCCGGACATCAGCCGTCTGGCAAAGGTGATCAGAAGCTCGTCGCCGGCAAGGCTTCCCATGCTTTCGTTGATTCGGGAAAACCGCAGCATGTCGACGACGAGCACGGCATGTTCGGTCTCTTTTTCGCCGCCTTCGAATCTCTCGATCTCTTCGGTGAAAGCCAAGCGGTTCGGAAGGCCAGTAAGGCTGTCGCGAAGCATCTCGGCCCGAAGGGTCCGTTCCGCCTGGACTTCGACGGTACGGTCGACGACGCTCATCAGGCACCGCGGGACCGCATCTTCACCCTTGGGAAGCGGCGCGAGCTTGATTCGCAGGAAGCGCGCCGCGACACCATCGCCGTCGCGAACATCGAGCTCACCCGAACTCAGGGGATCGGCAAAGAACTCATCGAAGAGCTCCGCGACAGGGCCTTCGTCGAGCCATCTTCCGTTGCTCCACGAATCGTCCCGGTTTCTTCCCAGGGTGTCGGAGAAACGCTGGTTTTGTGCGAGAATCTCCGCTTTTTCGTCACGGAGCGCGATAATTGCGGCGGCAATGGGAAGAGCGGACAGCAGGGCGGTATCGTCGGCCGTGGCCAGGTGCGGCTTGGCTCCTGGCACATCGGTCCGGCGCGTTCGGGTCGGCCGCCCGTTACGCTCTGACGCAGACTGCATTCGCTGCTTATCTAACGGAAGGGGTTAATTCGGAGTATCCACCGGCAATTTAATTCAATTGTTGACGCAGGTTAGTTAACGCAGGCCGGGAAAATCTCGCCGTCCACGGCAGGGATTGCACCCCACCTCCACGGCCGTTCGTTATCTCCCGATCCGCATCTTGCGGCAGCAGGAGCAACTCACATGAACCAGACCACATTGATTGTCGTCGCGGTAGTGGTGATCGTGGCAGTGCTAGTGATCACGGGCCTGATCTGGTCCCGGCGTCGCCGTTTCGAACATCTGCGCGACCGCTTCGGGCCGGAATATGAGCATGCGATCGCCCACGAAGGCGGACGCGCCAAGGCGGAAGCTGAGCTCGCAAAGCGCGAAAAGCGCGTTTCAAAGCTCGATATCCGGCCGCTCGAACCCGCCGCTCGCCTCAATTTTATTGACCGGTGGAAAGAGGTTCAGGCCCAATTTGTCGATGATCCGGCGCGCGCAGTCGCCTCTGCAGACGCTCTGCTCGGCGAAGTCATGACGGCGCGGGGCTATCCGGTCAGCGATTTCGATCAGCGCGCCGGCGATATCTCGGTGGACCACCCGGAAGTGGTGAAGCATTACCGCGCCGGGCACGATATCGCACTTCGCCACGCGCAGGGCCAAGCCAGCACCGAAGATCTTAGACAGGCGATGATCCACTACCGCGCCTTGTTCGATGAGTTGGTCAACGAGACCGATGCGCCAGCCGTCGAAAGAGAGACAGAAGCAGCGCACTGAGTGCCGGTTTACGGCAGTAACGCCGAGCCGCTCCCTTCAAGCGGCAGGCGGAGCTTCCCCCAAGAGTCGCCCCCTCGCTATGCTCCAATCAAGCAAGGAGAGTGGTCGTGGGGTGGATGATCGGGCGTACGGAAGCGCTAACCAATCCGGAGGGCGCGCGTCGCAAGGCGCTGGAAAAGCTGCAGGGCTTGCCGCAGCTCGACGACCCAGAAGCCCTGGTGGTGCCGATCCTGATCGAAGCGTTGCTGATGGTCGAATCCTATCGCGGCGCCCGCCATCAGATCTCGTTCCTGCCGGAGCTGACGAAGAGCGTCGACGACCTGCTTCGCGAGCTCACGATCGTCGAAAAGGCGACGGCGTGGGCGGCGGAATAAGGCCGCCGCCCTGCCTGCTGCTTAGGGGAAGTTGACCCTCGCCCCGAGCGATAGAACCAGGGCGTGCGCGCTCTGAAGTTGGCCGTTGACCAGAATCGGAGTTTGGACCGGAGTACCGGCGAACGCAGCGGTTGGACGATCGATGCTGGCGTGGGCAAAATCGATATACATCGCCGCTGCATCGATGCTGAAGTTCGGGGCGGGAGAGACGCTCGCGCCTACCGCGAAATCCCAGCGGTCTGAATCCGGCACGCGTGCATCTCGGAAGCCGTTTCGCGTCGGAGTCTGGTCGTGCTGCACGCCGGCGCGGAGTGTCCACATTGGCGCGACCTTGTAGTCAAAGCCACCGGCGACGCTCCACGTGTCGCGATAGTTCTCCGGAATGGCCGCATTGATCGGCGCGCCGAGATCGATGGCGTTGAACTCGCCCCAGCCGATGCGGGCGATCTGACCATCCAGAGTGAGTTGCGGCATCACCTGAACGCGGACGCTGCCGATCGCCTGCCACGGAGTCTTGAACGTGGCGTTGGTCGGGATTGTACTGTTGAATGGCGCAAGCGGTCCGAGCAGGCCTGAGGTCACCACCTGGCCATTCAGCTTGTGCTTGATGCTGGACTTGTAGCTGAGGCCGAAGACTGCCGGCCCGGATCGCACCTGGCCGCCGACGCTCCAGCCCCAGTCCCAACCCTTCCCAGTGAGGGTTTGCTGCCCATCCGGAAGCAAGGGCAAGAGGTTGGGAAGTGCATTGCCAAGCGTGGCGCTCACATGTTCGGCATTGGCCGCAACGCCGACGACAATCATGGGCGTGATGGCGAACGCCACCGAAGGCTGCAGATCAATTGTCGTGAGTTTCGTCTTGCCCGCCGTGTATCGCGCCCAGCTATCCGGCGCATAGTTCGTTTCGAAGCTGAACGGTGAGGTCACCGCAAGCCCGACAGAAAATTGGCCGAAGCCATAGGCGATCGCCCCCGAGGGAAGCGTTCCGTTGCTGATCGGATTGTTCGCTGTTGCGGTCCCGCCAACCGGCGCCGGCGCCTGGCCTGGCCGAACGATGATCGTGCCGTCGTCGACCACGTCTGCGCGCGGCATGATTTCGCTGATGTTGAGCGAGACGTCGCCGCCGTGAAGACCGCCGATCGCTGCCGGATTCCACCATAGCGACGCGGAGCCGGTATCGGCGCCTTCGCCCGAGAAGGCCCGGCCTGCACCGCGGGCCGACTGCTCCTGCAGGTAGAAAGCGGCGGCATGGGCCGGCGTGGTCAATCCGGCAGTGAGAGCTGCTGCGCCTGCGGCGCTCAGCAGGCGAGTCGTCATTTTTGTCATCAAAGTCTCCCCTTCCTTGGACCCAGGTTCAGTGCACTCGGGTCCAGACTTGCGATTTGCAGAGCGGCCAGAAAATGCAGCCGCGAACTTTCAGGTGATTGGCGTCAATGGGCGTAACGGTCGCCTTGTAGGTTCCGCCGTCCTCCGCATTGTAGATCGTCCCGCCGGTCCAGGCGTTGCCCGACGCGGTGAAACCACCGAGAATTTGAAGCCCCAAAAGCTTTCGGCTGCGAAGCTGGGGATTGCTGTTGTGAAGGTCGAGCAGCTGCGGGTTGCCGCGAATTCTGTCAGAGCTCAGGATTTTGCCGCAGATGGAGCGTCCGCACCGGTCGATCTCGACGATCCCGTGCTTGGTCTCGGTCATCCAGCGGCCGAGGGCCGCATCGGGACTCGCGGCAACAGCGGCAGCAGCCGCCAACAGTCCGAACATCAGAACGCTCCCCTTAAGCCATGATTCCTAGCATAAGCTATTGATCGCGCAATGCTGGCGAAGGTTGGTGGGGGCAGTGCGCACATCAGTTTTCGGGTGTGCAATTTGGCGACTGTGCGAATGGCAGCGCTGATCGGCGGACCTCGAAAGTTCACAAAGTTCGCAAGCGTACGCGTGCGCGCACCCGTGCGCACGCGCGCCGCAGGAGAACCAACTGCTTCGAAAATGAGGTGGGAAAGCCATCTACCCCGTGGAGCAAATCAATTCCTACTTTTGAAGACGGATCGGACGCGCCTGAGAAAGGATCAGCGGCGGTGCGTACAGTGACGCAGCGAATGTCCGAAATGGGTGGAAAGCGGACACCCCGGCAAATTCTACTTCATTGCGGCGTCGACCTTCGCTTTCAAATCCGCATCCTGTGGCGCGAGGCCGACAGCCTTTTTGTATGCGGTAATCGCGCCGGCTCGATCGCCTTTGCGCAGATAAACATCGCCGAGGCTTGCGTAAGCCCAGGCGTTGGTCGGGAAATTATGCACATTTAGCTGCGCCATTTCCATCGCGTCGTCGATCTCGCCCTTGCGTAGGAATTCGTCCGCCCAGTCGCTGACCATCCCCAGCGGCGGCTGCACGTCATAGCCAAGACGATTTGAGATAGCCGCATAATGGCGCTTGATTGACGCTGCTGAACGGTTCTCTTCCGGCGGATTCCACTGGGGATAGAGAAAGCGAAGTCCGTCATAGTAGGCTTTCGCTGCGATGCTTCCGTGAGTCTCGTGCGGGTAGAAGGTGTGCGCCCACTCCAGACTCGACGCTTTGTGGGTGCCGAGTGCATCTAGAAAGGTGTTCAAGTAAGCAGTGAAAGGGCCCATTTCTGGACAATCCGCGACGAACAGGAATTTCTTTTGCGTACCGGAGGGCGGCAGGTGCTGGATGGCTGAGCGCAGATACGCACCATTGTCCCACCAAAGAGAAGGGCTCAGAGCCAGATAAGCGTTGAACATGTCGGGATGGGTTGTGAGCGCTTGGATCGCTGTGAGCCCGCCAACGGAATGGCCGGCAAAAATTCTGAATGGTGCCGTTCGATACTTGCTTTCCACAAAGGGCATGACCTCTTCGCGGACAAAGCGAAGGAACTTTTCTCCGCCGCCACTGGGTTTCAACCACGAGTTTGGATCAGGGTCGAGCTTGCCCATATCATCATACAGTGAATGCGTGGGCGTGAGGTCGCGGATGCGCTGCCCGTTGCCGTCAATCCCAACGACCAACATCGCCGGTAGCTGCTCGTTGTAGGATGACGTGTATTTCACCGTTCCGGTGACCATCGCCATGTCATTTTCATCGAGAAGATAGAGAACCGGATAGGCTGGGAGGACATTCCCACCGGCGCTGTCGGGATTGTAGATGACTAGCCTGCGATCCTCATTCAGGATCTTCGAGTGGATCACAAACACGTCAGCGATGACGTAGGGCGATGGCTGCGGTTCCTGTGCGAGCGCGGGCGCTGCGACGAAGATCCACAACAGCGTCGCGCAAAACAGGTGGCATAATCTCATAGTCGGCCCTTCTCACGCGCGGCCCACACAAGAGCGACAGCCTCAGATGTGGGTGTCCATCCGCTACATTTGTAGCGTGTGCTACATTTGTAGCGCTGGGGCAAGTCCCATTCGTTCGGCACTAGAAATTAACGCTTGAAGCTCGAGTGTCCGCAATAGGTGGAAAGGTGCACGTCCCTCTGACGCGACAGGCCGCTCCTCAAATGGCAAGAATGGGTCGAAAACGGACGCCGCGCCATTCGCCAAACTAGCCGGTCATTCTCCTACCGCGCGTCAGCCCCTCACCGCCCCGCGCCAACTGCCCTCCGTCGTCGGTTGCGTCCTCGCCTCGCTGGTGCAGCCTTGCCCCGATGATCGCGATGCTGTTGCGGACGGCGCTCATGCCTTGGCGTTGGTGCAGGGGAGACCCGGCTCCTGTTGATCCGCTCGGCTTCTGCAACGAAGTCTGCCGGCAGCGGCGCGACGTCGATCTTCTGCCGGGTCAGCTTCTCGATATCGCGCAGGTAAGCGCGCTCATCCTCGGCACAGTAGGAGATCGCAACTCCGTCGGCTCCGGCCCGAGCCGTTCGCCCGATCCGGTGGACATATTGCTCGGGAACGTTCGGAAGCTCGAAATTGACGACGTGGCTGACGCCCGACACATCAATCCCGCGCGCGGCGATATCGGTCGCGATCAGGATCGGCACTTCGCCGGAACGGAAGGCGGAAAGCGCCTTCTCGCGCTGCGGCTGGCTCTTGTTGCCGTGGATCGCGGCGGAGGCGATCCCGTTTCCGGCGAGCAGCTTCACGACCTTGTCCGCGCCATGCTTGGTGCGCGTGAAGATGAGCACCCGATCCATGTTGCCGCGGTCGGAAAAACCGAGCCGGAGCATGATGGTGAGGAGCGCCTGCTTCTCATTCTGGCGGACGAAGCTGACGTGCTGGCTGACCCGCTCCGCAGTCGTCGCCGCCGGAGTGATCTTCACTTCAGCGGGGTTGGTGAGGAACTTGTCGGCGAGATCGCGAATGGTCTTCGGCATGGTCGCCGAGAAGAACAGGGTCTGCCGCTTCGCCGGGAGCCACTGGACGATGGCCTTCAACGCATGGATGAACCCCAGATCGAGCATCTGATCGGCCTCATCGAGGACGAGAATCTCGACGTCGCGAAGCGAAAGGTAACGCTGCTCGACCAAGTCGATCAGCCGGCCTGGGGTGGCGACCAGGACGTCGACTCCACGCTCCAGCGCTCGCCTTTGCTTGCCGATCGGAACTCCGCCGAATGCGGTCGTCACTGACAGGCGCGAAAAGCGGCTGTAGGCCTGTGCGCTGTCAGCGATCTGGGTCGCGAGCTCGCGCGTCGGCGCCAGGATCAGCATGCGGCAGGAGGACGGACGCGGCATTCGGTTCGCGGCCGCCAGGCGGTCGATCGACGGGAGCATGAACGCCGCCGTCTTGCCGGTGCCGGTTTGGGCGATGCCGAGCAGGTCGCGGCCACGCAGAAGCTGCGGGATGGCCTGAGTCTGGATCGGAGTTGCGGTTGAGTATTGCTTCGCGGCGAGTGCCCGAAGCACGGGCTGCGAGAGCCCGAGAGTTTCGAATGACATTGTGTATTTGGACTCACTAAAAGTGGCCGCTCGCGTAAAGCGAACAGCTCAGGGTCTGAACGACCCGCGTGAAATGGGAAGCTCTTTGAAAACCGGCGCAAAGCTTGAGGCGCAATGCCTATTCACGCTGCGTGTGTAGCGCCGTTGGGCCCGCCATATGGTGGCGAAACGGTTCACAGTCAATGAACGGAGGGCCGCAACCTCAAGCCGGGATCACGTCTCCTCGATGATCTGTCGGATTCGGGATGCGAGCTTTTCCATCGCAAACGGTTTGCTGAGCACATGCATGCCCGGTTCCAACTTGCCGTTAGAAATGGCCGCATTCTGCGCATAGCCGGTGATGAAGAGAACCTTTAGGTCGGGCCGTTTCTCCCTGGCCTGCTCGGCCATGTCCTTGCCGTTCATCCCGCCGGGCAGGCCGACATCGGTGATCAGCAAATCGATCTTCGCATCGGATTGAAGCACCTTGAGGCCGGACGCCGCATCGGCCGCCTCTATCCCGGTATAACCGAGCTCGTTCAGCGTATCGCCGATCAGCATTCGAACGGTGGGTTCGTCATCTACGACCAGCACGGTCTCTCCGGCTTCCGCGCGCGGCAGCGGCACCTTAGTTTCCTGATCTTCCTCGCCTGCGGCTTTCCCCATGTGGCGCGGCAGGTAGATTTTTACGGTCGTCCCCTCCCCCACTTCTGAGTAGATCCGCGCCTGGCCGTTCGACTGCCGGGCGAAACCGTAGATCATCGAAAGTCCTAGCCCGGTGCCCTTCCCGGCCGGTTTGGTCGTGAAGAAGGGGTCGAACGCCCGGGAAATCACCTCAGGCGTCATCCCTTGGCCCGTGTCGGTGACGCAGATCGCCACATATTGGCCGGGCTTCATTTCGCGCTCCGCGCCGGTCGTCTCGTCCACCCACGTGTTTGCGGTTTCGATCGTGATCCGACCGCCCCCGGGCATCGCGTCGCGCGCATTGATGCTCAGGTTTAGGATCGCATTCTCAAGCTGGTTGGGGTCACAAAAACAGGTCCAGAGACCGGCGGCGAGAACGGTTTCGATCTGAACCTCCGGCCCCACCGTTCGCCTGACCAGCTCCTCCATGCCGGAGATCAGCTTGTTTGCATTCACCGGCTTCGGCTCGAGCGTCTGGCGCCGGGCAAAAGCGAGCAATCGGTGGGTCAGTGTTGCGGCACGAGAAGCCGCCCCCTGGGCCGCGGTGATGTAGCGCTCAAGATCGTTGATGCGGCCCTGAGCAAGCCGATTCTTCATCAGATCCAGGCTGCCGGTGATCCCGGTCAGCAAATTGTTGAAATCGTGCGCTAGGCCGCCAGTCAGCTGACCGACCGCTTCCATTTTCTGGGACTGAAAAAGGGCCTGCTGTGACCGCTCCAGCTCCAGCTGCGCCTCGCGCCGCTCGGTCAAGTCGCGGGTGACCTTGGCGAAGCCGATGACCTCGCCGTTTTCGATGATGGGATCGATCACTACCATCGCCCAGAACCGGCTGCCGTCCTTGCGGACCCGCCATCCTTCGGCAGTGAAGCGGCCTTCCTCCCTGGCCTGTTTCAGAGCTTTTTTCGGAATCCCAGCCTTGAGGTCCTCCGGCGTGTAAAAGCGGGAGAAATGCTGGCCTATGATTTCACTGGCCTTGTAGCCCTTGGTCCGCTCTGCCCCCGGATTCCAGGTCGTAACCCTGCCTTCGCGATCGAGCATGAACACAGCATAGTCGACGATGGAATTGACGAGCTGCTCATAGAGCTCGGCGCTGATGGCCTGATCCCCGCCGGGGTCACCTTCATTTAACACAGACTTCCAATCTGAAACGCAAAACCCGCGGATCACCCCCAACGCAACAACGGCTGCAACCGTTCCGCTGGAGGGCTGTTCGCGCCGATTGGACAGCGAGTTCACAGCGCCGCGTGCCGCGGACGGGAGACGATCCGCGCGCTCCGCGTTCAACCGGCATGCCGGCGACACGAAAGCAGAAGCTGAAAGTCTATTGCACCCCAGTCGGCTTTCACGACGCCTACGTCGCCGCGCCGAGCCAAAAGGCAGCATTAGAGGCGTGGGGCGCCAAGACGAACCTGTTCGGGCAAGGATCGGCGCATCAGGTCACCGACGCAGCGCTGACGAAGGCGCCGCTCGATCGTCCCGGCGAGGTGATCAAGGTGCTGCGCGGAAGCGATGCCGAACAGCTTGCCGCGCTGGAACGAACGCCCGCACCGGAGCGGGAAAGCGAACAAGCGAAGGAGACCCAACCAGCAAAAGTGATGAGAGCGCCACGTGGGCCGAAGCCAAGCCGGGCCAAGCTGAACAAGGCCGAAGATGCACTTGAGGCGCTACAGACGCGGCAGACGCAAGAGATCGAGCGGTTGCGCCAACAGGAGCGCCCACTCGCCGAGAAAAGGCGCAAGCTCGGGCAAAAGCAGGCAGGAGAGCTGGCCGCAGCAAAGAACAGGGTCGAAGGGGAACGCGAACATTACGAACGAGCCGTCCGAATTTGGGGAAAAGGTGAGTGAAGTGGTTGGAACCATTCGGTTCGGGCGCGGTTCGATTCGTAAGTTGAAGATTTGGGAGTGCGGCGTTGCTGACCGGCAGCTCGAGTTTCGGTGAAACCATGCCGCCGGTGACCAAATGAAGTTCGTTATCTTTGGGCTGACAATCAGCTCATCGTGGGGGAACGGCCACGCAACCTTGTGGCGCGGGCTGATGAAGGCCCTGACCAGCCTGGGCCATCAAGTGGTTTTCTTCGAGAAGGAGGTGCCCTGGTACGCGACGAACCGCGACCTGTGGGACATGTGGGACGGGGCGGACCTGGTGCTCTACCCGGATTGGGAAACGATTGTCGGGAGAGCGCGCCGCGAAGTCCGGTCGTCGGACGTGGCGATCGTGACCTCCTATTGCGCGGACGCTCGCGCCGCCTCGGCTTTGGTCATGGACGAAGCGCTGGGACAACGACTGTTCTACGACCTCGATACCCCCGTAACTCTGGCGCGGCTGAAGCAGGGCGAGCAGATTCTCTATCTTCCCGAGCACGGGCTGGGCGATTTCGACCTGGTGTTGAGCTACACTGGCGGACAGGCGCTGAGGGAACTTCGCTCCCGCCTCGGCGCAAAGCGGGCTGCGCCACTCTATGGCCATGTCGATCATTATTGGCACAAGCCGGCACCGCATGAGGAATGGTATGCTGCCGACCTTTCCTATCTCGGCACCCACGCCGCTGATCGCCAGGACGGGGTCGAAAGACTTCTGATCGAGCCGGCGCGGCAACGGCCCAAGCGCGACTTCCTAGTTGGCGGGAGCGCGTATCCCGACGACATTGACTGGCCGGAGAATGTGCGCAAGCTGGAGCATATCCCGCCTGCGCATCATCCGAGCTTCTTCTGCTCGTCCCGGCTGACGCTCAACGTGACCCGGGCCGATATGGCGCGAATGGGCTGGTGCCCGTCCGGCCGGCTGTTCGAAGCAGCAGCGTGCGGTGCGGCGATCGTCAGCGACGATTGGGCCGGGCTCGGCGCTTTTTTCGATCAGGCCAGGAGATCCTGATCGCGCGTTCGTCCGAAGACGTGGTTGCGGCGCTCGATCGGCCGGACGAGGAACTTCGCGCGATCGGCAAGCGGGCGCGGGAACGGGTGCTGGACGAGCATACCTCGCTGCACCGCGCAAGGCAGCTGATCGAGCTCATCGGAACCAGCGCTCCGGCGGAGCGCGAACAGGCGGAAACGCACGCATGTGGGGCATAATCCCGGCGGCCGGAAACGGCACACGAATCCAGCCGCTGGCTTTCTCAAAGGAGTTGCTGCCCGTGGGCGGGCGGCTCGACGAGCGGACGGAGCGGCCCAAGGCCGTGAGCGAATATCTGGTCGAGCGGATGATCCGGGCCGGCGCCGACAAGATTTGTTTCGTCATCTCGCCGGGCAAATCTGACATCGTCGAATATTATGGCTCCGGACGTGGGACCTCGGCCGAGATCGCTTATGTCGTTCAGCCGGATGCGGTTGGGCTGTGTGATGCGATTTTCCGGGCGCACACCGTCGTACCCGAGGACGAGCCGGTGATGATCGGGCTTCCCGACACGATCTGGTTCCCTGAAGACGGTCTGGCGGAGCTGCCGGACGATCGCCTTTCCTTTCTGCTGTTCCCGGTCGAGCAGCCGCAATTTTTCGATGCAGTGGTCACCGACGAGAGCGGGCGGGTTCGCGAAATCCAGGTGAAGTCGGCGGAGGCGCGATCGAACTGGATTTGGGGTGCGTTCAAGATGCCCGGCAGCATATTTCACGAGCTTCGCGACTTCTGGATGAGCCGCCCCGAGCCCGACGAATATGTCGGCACATTGATCAATGCGTGGCTGGCGCAAGGCGGCGAAGCAGTCGGGGTGCGGGCTGGTGAAAGCTATTTCGACGTCGGAACCCTGGAGGGATATCGGACCGCGATGCAGACGCTCCAGGCCCAGCCGGAGCCAATCGCCGCCGAATGACGCTCGCCACGCGAACCCGGATCAACCCCAGGCTGCGCAAGTCCTACGATTTGCGCGGAACGGTGGGCGAGACGCTCACGAGGGCCGATGCATTCGGTGTTGGGCTGGCGTTCGCAGCTATGGTCCAGACGCGCGGCTTGAGCCGGATCGCAGTGTCACGCGATGGACGCCTGAGTTCGTCTGAACTCGAAGCGGCGCTGGTCGAAGGGCTGGTTGTGGGTGGGGCGCAGGTTTTCCGGATGCCCGTGGGGCCGACTCCGCTCGTCCCCTTCACCGTTCATCGGCTTGGGCTGGACGGGGGCGTGATGGTGACGGGATCACATCTCCCACCCGACCAGAACGGGTTCAAGTTGATGCTGGGCGGCAACCCGGTTTTCGGAGAAGCACTTGGAGCGCTCTGGCAGATCGAGGCGGGGGAGCGGTCAGGCGGCGGGCTTGAAGAGGTAGATCTCACGGCCGGCTATCTCGACTCTGTCCTCACGGAAATCGACGGCCTGCCGATCGCCGACGCTGCCTGGGACAGCGGCAATGGAGCGACCGGCGCTATCGTCGAAGCGCTGGTCGCGCGGCTGCCGGGGCAGCAGCAGACGTTGTTCACCAAGATCGACGGCACTTTCCCGAACCATCATCCCGATCCGTCCCTCCCGGAAACTCTCGCCGACCTTTCGCGGACTGTCGTCGAGCAGAGATTGGATCTCGGCTTCGCGTTCGACGGCGATGGCGATCGCGTCGGCGTGGTCGACAGCGACGGCGCCATCCTCTGGGCCGACCAGCTGCTCCTTCTGTTGGCGCGAGACATGCTCGACGAGCAACCCGGCGCAACCATTATCGGCGATGTGAAATCCAGCGATGTCCTCTTCAGCGGGATCGAGGCCGCCAGCGGCCGCGCGGTCATGAGCCCTTCAGGCTATGTGCTGGTGCGCGATACGATGCTTCGCGAGGGAGCGCCGCTGGCAGGCGAGATGAGCGGCCACATCTTCTTCGGCGACTGCTGGCATCGTGCCGACGACGGGATTTACAACGCCGTGCGTTGCCTGCGCGCCCTGGTTCGATCAGGAATAACTCTCGCGGAGTTCCGGCGGGGGCTGCCAATCACGTTCGCGACACCGGAAGTGCGCCTGCCCTGCCTCGACGAGCGCAAGGACGATGTGCTGCGTGCAATCGAAATGGACGTCCGCGCGCGAGGGCTTCCGGTGAATGCGATCGACGGGCTTCGAGTAAGCGAAGAGGACGGCTGGTGGCTCCTCAGAGCCTCCGGCACAGAGCCCAAGCTTACCGCGCGGTGCGAAGCGCGAACTTGTGACGCGATGAAGCAGATCGCGGCTGGTCTCGCGACGCGCTTGCGGAAGTTGGGGCTCGACCCCGCCGGCTTGGACTAGCGCGCCGCAACTAGGACGGGGCTCAGGCTTCCATTCTCGGGCAGGATCACCTTGAACGTCTGGTGCGCAAAGTCGATCGAAACCTTCTTGAACGCCCGCATCGCATTCATCCCGAGCAGGAGCGCCGGGCGATTGTCGAGCCCCAGATCATGGAAGGTGTGGGCGTCGGCAAACACGACCGCCAGGCTGTTGAGGTCGACACCACCGAAGGTGAGTTTTTTCACGAAAGTGTACTGGCCGGGGATTTTCTCGCCGGTCACGGATTGTAGTTCGACATAGCCCGCCTCGGTCAGCTGGCCCCGCTTCTGCATGCGTTCCCGCATCGCTTCATTGCCGATGCAGACTTCCGAGCCAGTATCGAGAACAACGGTGATGTCATTGCCATCCGCGTCGGCATGGGTGACGATCAGGCGTCCGTTGAGGAGACGGCCGTAGACGACGATTGCGCCGTTGTTTTCGGTCACCACTTTGCGGATCGCCGGAACTATGGACATTGTGTTCTTGGTGAAATCGAAGACAACCTGCTGCGATTGCAGGGAGTCGACGCCGAGCATCCCGTCCGCCCCGATATTGACCGAATCGAGAAGCGGTGCGCGGAGGTCGTGGATATTGTTGTTGCTAAGCTGAAGATCCGGAATTCTGGCTGTCTCGACGGTCCTGATGCCGCTGACGGTATGGATCTGAGTGCTCCCGGCGGCCTCAAGTCCCAGCGATGCGGCGAGGTTGCTCGAGATCGATGTGCGATTGGCGCCGGTGTCGACGATGAACTGCCAAGGTCCCTTGCCGGACACCTTCACCGGCACTGTCATCCGCTGATTTTCTTCAGTTTTCAGGCGAACGTCCTGGCGCTGGGTATTGTGATCCACCAACTGCGGTTCGGTGTAAGTATCCAACGACACCGTTGCGGGTTCGGCGATGACGGGTGCTGGCGCGGCGAACGCGGCCAAAGCAATCAGAGCAATCCGCATCGTAGGCCCTCCTAATTCCCTTCTACTCCCAGGCGTGACCGCTTCAAAGCGATTCCGACATTGGCAAAATGGAACCATTTTCAACCGGATGGTAACCCGCAGCGGTAGAAAGGTCCTTTGATCGCGTGCCGCGGGACCGGCTGTGAAGAAGCAACCGATCCTCCGCAAAAAGGAGTGGAGCGAAGAGTGAAGGAGATGCCGGTCGAGACCACTCTCTATTCCATCTCGAGCGCACCGCCGCCGGTGGAGAGCCGCCGGTCGAGCGAGCGCCACCTCACGATCTTTCGTGTGGGTTCCATTTTTATCGATGGAGCTCGCGAACTTTGCCTGGTGAAGAACATTTCGGCGGGAGGGGCGCTCGTTCGCGCCTATTGCTCGCTCGAAGTCGGCCAAGAGTTGATGATCGAGATCAAGGAGGGACACCCCGTCCCGGGTCGGGTGAGCTGGCTTCGCGGGAACGACTCCGGAATCGAGTTCGAATCTCCGATAGACGTGGTCGAACTTCTAACTGCCGGCAGCGAAGGGCGGCGCCCACGCATGCCGCGCATCGAGACGAACTGCATCGGCTTCATTCGGGAAGGCGCAGGGGTTCACCGGGCGCATGTACTCAATATCTCGCAGGGTGGGATCAGCGCACAGGTTCACAATGGGCTGACCATCGGCGGCGACGTCACCGTCAGCCTGACAGGCCTTCCACCGCAGCAGGGTGTCGTTCGATGGAACGGTTCGGACCGCTACGGAATTGCTTTCAACACTGTCATCGGGCTTCCGGCGCTAATCGATTGGCTGCACCGGACGCAGAGTTCAGCGGCCTAGTCTCCAAGAGCGAATGGCGATTCCGCCGCCCACCTCTCCACCATTGCACGCTCGGCCGGGGTGAGGGGTTGGGGCCTCAGCCCGGGCCGACGCTTGATCTGCAGCGTAGGCCGGTCTTCCATCGGCGGAATGTGGCGGAGCAATTCCTTGGGATAGAGCGGGATATCGAAATGGATTCCCGCCAGCCCCTGATGACACCACGCAATCTTGGCCGGAGCGGAAAGTCCCTGACGGTGGAACAGGACGGAATCTCCGGCATCAGGAAGATCTTTGCCGGCAACAAGGGCACCCTCACGCGACAGGTTACGGAGCACCACGGGCAAGGAGGTGCCGGCAACGTCCAGCGTCGCCGTAAGAAACACGTGCTCCCTTCGCGAGCTCCGGTTTTGCGCCAGGCCGGTTGCGTCCATTCCTCACGAATAGGAATGGCGCGTTAATGAAAATTAAAAGGGGGTGCGAAACTACACGCGTTGCCGCGGATCTACCCTCCACACGCGCTTCGCTGCGATATCGTTCAAGGGTCCGGCATTTCTGACTGGTCCCGCACTTTCTCCCAGCAAGTCGGTTCCAACCCAGGGAAGGGAAGTCGATTTGGGCAATGGCCCTAGCGTCGAAAGCTGCAGGGTGTCAGCATCGAAGTGAATCTCGGCCGCCATCTGTATCGAGTTTCGGTCCCACCCGTGTGTCGAGCGCCAGTTTGCAAGACCCACGTATTGGATTCGCCGCCACGGCTCTGGATCGTTCACTGGTACTGAGCTCGCATCGACGAAACCCTGGAACGCAGACGGCATGGCCACATAAACATTGCAGTTGGCCTCGTTGTTGGCGCCGAGGAAGACGATTCCGGCCGTGCAGCTGGCGAAGATGTTGTTGCTGACTAGGTTGCCCTCCGCGACCGGGCGGCCGCGGTCCGGACGAACGATCGTAAAGATTCCGGCGTTATCGCAGCGGCCGATCAAGTTTTGCACGATGATGAGGTTGCTGGTCGCGTTATCGAAAATGCCCGACCCGGCGCAGCCGCGCTGCCCTGGGGTGCCCGGCTCGGCATTGCGCACATCCCAGATGATGTTGTTGTCGACGGAATTGCGCTCTGCCGTCATTTCGAAATGGACAGCGGCGGAGACAGTCAGAATGTCGGTGAAAATGTTCTGCGTGACCCGGCAGTTAGTGTTGCCGACGTCCCACCAGGCGCCATTGCCGTGCCGGATATAGCGGATCACGTTGCGCCGGTAGAGCATGTTCTTCGCACGGTGGAATTTAGTGGCAGCGGCCTCCCACCCGCGCTCCGCATCGGCCCAGCCGCACCATTCGATCAGATTGTCTTCGATCAGCGTATTGGTGGTCCCCATCCCACCGACGCCTTCGACGCCGCAGTAGCGGATGTGGTTGCCGCGAACGACGATGGCGGCCCCGGGGGTCGCTGCTCCGGTGCTGTCGCCGTCAAAGCCAATGTCCAGCCCGACGCCGTTGGCCCATTCGAGCACGTTATCTTCTAGGATCCAGTGGTCACCGCCAGCGAGCGACACCATCCCGAATTGCGGGAAGGGGTAAGCGTTGCCTGCATGCTGGAAGATGAGGCCCTTCATCCGCGCTGTTGAGAATCTTGAAGAGCGCATCGTGCTGCTCGAAGCGAAAGCGGTGCCGGCATGATGACAGTCTCTCGGTGGGGCAAGCCCTGCATATTTGCCGAGCGGGTCGGTCCCGGTGACCTTGTGGTTATAACCACAGTTGACGGTCGCGTGACCGTGTTGGACCCGGTTAGCGACTATGACCGAGCGATCCAGCACGCGCTCGACCTTGCGGAAGAAACGAAGGGCATCGTCGGGGTGCGTTGCACCAGCCTGACCGAGGCTTGCCTCTTCTGCCGAATACCTATCGCCTATTTCATCGCGGACATCAGCGACGAAGAGCTTCGCGAGCGCACCATCGCTGCCTGCTTACCTATGCTGGACCACCCGAACCCGCGCGAGCGCGCACAAGCGCGCGCACTGCTGAAACATTGGGGAGCGTTGCAATGACCGAGGAAGATTGGGCCTTCTACCGAAAGCGCACTCTCGAAATTCACGAGGAGCGTGGGCGTGAGCGGCAATGCGCAGCTTGTCGTGCAGGAGAACAGCAGACAGAACCCGAAGCCCGGTTATGGCTCGGTCTTCGACAATTCCAGCCCGCTGGGATCCGCCTTCGGCGAACTGAAGTACGAACTCTACTTTGACGGCGGGACGGAGCGTAAGCTTCAGGTCAGGAAGCTAAGTAAGTCGCTGTGTAAGGTGCACGCAAATTGGCAATTTCAGTCAGCGGACCTTGCGTAGGCGTTCACGCGCGAGCGCCGCGTAGTCGTCTTTCAACTCTATACCGACGCAATCCCGACCGAGCTCTTGGCAAACGACCCCGGTCGTCCCTGAGCCGAAGAACGGGTCCAGCACCCGATCGCTGGGCTTTGAGCCCGCCTGCACGCAGAGACGCGCCAGAGCGCGGGGGTACACGGCAAAGTGAGAGCCAGGGTAAGGTTCGGTGTTGACGTTCCACACCGTGCGGCGGTTCTTGCCTCGCTGACGCGGGTCCGAGGCCGGCTCCAGCACCGCTTCCCAATCGTAAAATAGCGTTCGGACTTGGAGAAGAGGAACACGTACTCATGGCTCCGCGTGGGCCGATCCTTGACACTTTCCGGCTGGCAATTCGGCTTGTTCCAAATGATGTCGGTTCTGAGATACCAGCCGTCCGCTTGGAGTGCGAAGGCGAGCTTCCACGGCACGCCGATCAAGTCCTTGGGCTTCAGCCCCTCGGGCGTCGGCGCACGATAGTCCATGCCGCGCCCCTTGTTCTTCGCATCGCTGTCCCGCCACGTCCTGCCACCCGAGGTGTAGCTATCACCGATGTTAAGCCAGAGTGTGCCGTCTGGTCGGAGCTTCTGTCTTACGACGCCAAACAACGCGACGAGGTCTGCAATATAGTCATCCACCTTGGTCTCGGCGCCGATCTGCCCTTCAATGCCGTAGTCGCGAAGGCCCCAGTACGGCGGTGAGGTGACCACACACTGAAAATGGTCGTCTGGAAAGCTCGCCAGCACCTTGCGAGCGTCACCGACGATTAGCTCAACGTCACCGCGGGCGAGCCGCGCGGGTGCGGGCGTCGGCTGCTCGGGCAACTCCTCGGGCCAGAGCGGCGCTTGTGTCGGTCTGTCCACTTCAGTGGCGATGCTTACGTTCTCACTTTGTTCTAGGTAACGACTCCGCGCCGCTCAAGCAACTGCTAGCGGACGAGCGGCAGCTGTTCGAGCCAAATTACCACGTGTCGTCGCTTACGGGGTGCTTACGGTCGGCCTTCGTGGGACGAACAGCCCCCTTCAGACCTACTGCTAAGCGGCTGTGGTTATTGGGGGAATATGGCGCGCCCGGAAGGATTCGAACCTCCGGCCCCCAGATTCGTAGTCTGGTGCTCTATCCAGCTGAGCTACGGGCGCGCGTCGCCTGTTCGGCGGAAGCGGCGACATAGGGGCAGCACCATGGAGAGGCAAGCCTTGCGAGAAGCGATTGCGAGCCGCGCTCGCCCTTCCTACTAAGCGCGGGTGCGTCGTCCCCTTCTCCTCCTGGCTTGTGCCGCCATCGCCGGTTGCGCGCATTCGCCGGTGGAGGCGCCATCGCTCTACCCGCGGCCGGCCGAAGCGATCGACCCGAGAATCCCGGTGCCCGATCCGGTGCTTTCAACAACGCCGAGCCCGGGGCTTGTCGCGCAGCTGACTGCACTGATCGGCCAGGCAGAGGCGGGTGATTCGGAATTCCAACCAGCGGCGTCAGCGGCCGAGAAAGCGGCGGCTGCGGCTGGCGCTCCGCAGAGCGAGGGCTGGATTGCTGCCCAGCAGGCTCTGTCGGTGGCGGTGGCGGCGAGAGCTCCGGTGACTCGCGCTGCCGTGGACTTGGATTCACTGGGCGCTGAGCGAATCCAGAAGCTCGGCGGAATTGCCGCTGCCGATCTGAAAGCGATCGATGCGGCTTCGGCCAAGGTGCGGGCTATCGATGAACGCGAAGCGGCCTTGATCAAGAACCTGCAAGACCGGCTGGGCCGATAAGTCCGGACCAGCTCACTTCTTCGCCCGGCTCGTCTTGCGCTTCTTCTTCGCCGACGGACCTTTGGCGGCGCGCTCGTCGATCAGGCGGACCGCGATTCCAAGATTCACTTCCTCGGGCTGCATTTCCTTGGGGAGCGTTGCGTTTGTCGTGCCGTCCGTCACGTATGGCCCATAACGTCCCGGCATTACTTTAATTTCAGCCTCGGATACCGGGTGTTTGCCGAGCACCGCGATCGGCTCGCGTGCGGCCCCGCGCTCCCTGCTCCCGCCTGCGGCAGCATCGGCAAGCTTGGAGACGGCGGCGTTCATGCCCGTCTCGAAGACCTCGGCGGTCGAACCAAGCTTCGCATATTTGCCGTCGTGCGCGAGATACGGGCCGTAACGCCCGATCGAAGCGGTGATCGGCTTTCCGGTCTCCGGATGGGGCCCGATCTCCCGCGGTAGCGACAGCAGTTGCTCGGCAAGCTCGGGCGTGATTCCGTCCGTCCCGATGTCCTTCGGGATGGAAGCGCGCTTGCCGTCGCGCTCCAGATAGGGTCCGAAGCGGCCGGTCTTGAGCTCAATGCCGTTGCCCAGTTCCTGCGGCCCTTCGCTCGCCTGTCCTTCCGCACCCGCCTGGCCGAACCGCTGCGTATATTTGCACTCGGGGTAGTTGGAGCAGGCGATGAAGGCGCCGAACTTGCCGCCACGCAGTGAAAGGCGCCCGGTGCCGCAATTTGGGCAGAGTCGCGGATCGCTGCCGTCGCCCTTGTCCGGGAACAACCAGGGCGCAAGGAATTCATCAATCTCGGCGGTGATCTCCGACGGCTTCTGATCCATGACCTCGCCGGCCTTGGGCTTGAAGTCGCGCCAGAAAGCATCGAGCAATTTCTGCCAGTCGAGCCGTCCGCCGGAGACATCGTCCAGCTCTTCCTCAAGCTCGGCCGTATAATCGTAGCTGACGTACTTTTCGAAGAAGCGCTCGAGGAAGGCGGTCACAAGCCGGCCGCTCTCCTCCGGAACGAAGCGCGCCTTGTCGACTCGGACATATTCGCGGTCCTTCAGCGTCTGCAGGATCGAAGCGTAAGTGGACGGGCGACCGATACCGAGCTCCTCAAGCCGCTTGACCAGGCTCGCTTCCGAATAGCGCGGCGGCGGTTGAGTGAAATGCTGGGTGGCTTCGACTCCGGTCTTTGCCGGAGAATCGCCTTGGCGAAGAGTGGGCATGCGCGCGTCCTCTTCGTCGTCCGCTTTCTCGTCGCGGCCTTCTTCATAGAGCGCGAGATAGCCCGGGAAGAGGATAACCTGCCCCGATGCGCGAAGCACCGCCTTGCCGGTGCCGTCGGAGAGTTCGACCGTGGTCCGTTCCAGCCGTGCCGAAGCCATCTGGCTCGCGAGCGCGCGATTGTAGATCAGTTCATAGAAGCGCGCGTGGTCGCCCGACCCAGCGCGGCGCTGAGAAAAGTCGGTCGGGCGGATGGCTTCATGCGCTTCCTGGGCATTCTTGGCCTTGGTTGTGTATTGGCGAGGTCGATCGGGAACATAACCGGCGTCGTAGCGATTCGCGATCGCCCGCCGGGCACCGCTCACCGCTTCGGGCGCCATGTCGACGCCATCGGTCCGCATGTAGGTGATCAGCCCGTCTTCGTAGAGCGATTGCGCAACCCGCATAGTGTGGCTCGCCGCGAATCCAAGCTTTCGCGCGGCCTCCTGCTGAAGCGTCGACGTCGTAAAGGGCGGCGGCGGGTTTCTCGAGAACGGCTTGGTTTCGACCAAAGAGACGGTGAAGCGTCCTGCCTCGACCGCGGCCTTAGCGCGATCGGCATCGCCCTGATTGCCGATCGTCAGCCGTTCGATCTTTCTACCGTCGAACTCCACAAGGCGCGCGGTGAAACCCTGCCCGTCCGCTTCGAAGGTGGCGGTGACCGACCAATATTCCTGCGGCCGAAATGTTTCGATCTCGCGCTCGCGATCGACAATCAGCCGAAGCGCGACCGACTGCACGCGGCCTGCCGACTTGGCGCCCGGGAGCTTCCGCCAGAGTATCGGCGACAGCGTAAAGCCGACGAGATAGTCCAGTGCACGGCGAGCGCGGTAGGCGTCGATCAGATCCTCATCCAGCCCGCGGGGGCGAGACATGGCCTCGCTGACCGCAGACTTTGTGATGGCGTTGAACGCGACCCGCTCGACTTTCGGCGGAAGCGCTTTCTTGCTCTTCAGGACCTCCGCGAGGTGCCAGCTGATCGCCTCCCCTTCCCGGTCGGGGTCGGTGGCCAAAATCAAGGTATCCGCCTTCTTGGCCTCGTCGGTGATCGCCCGCACCTGCTTTGAGCGGTCGGCCGAGACCTGCCACTCCATCGCGAAATCATGGTCGGGATCGACCGACCCGTCCTTCGCCGGGAGATCGCGCACATGGCCGAACGAGGCGAGCACCCGATGGCCCGGCCCCAGATACTTCTCGATGGTTTTCGCCTTGGCGGGCGATTCGACGACGACGAGCTTCAATTCTCTTCCTCACGCATACGCGTGAAGGTGGAGGCACCGGAATTCTCTCGTCAAGCAGGTCTTATACTCGCCCTATTCCCCGCATGGCGATCGAGGCGGCCGGCAAGATCAAGTTCAAGCAGTGCCATCTGGACCGCCCCGCTGGATGCGCCAGACAGTCTGATGATTTCGTCGACTGGAACAGGGGAGGGACCGAGCAGCGCTTCCACCGAATCGAGTGCTTCGCCGTCCATTTCCGGCGGCAGTGGTTCATAGCCGGAACTCGGAGATGCAACCCGAGGTCTCGCCGGTTCAATGGCTTCGACCACATCGGCGGCATTCTGAACAAGAGTCGCACCATCGCGGATCAGCTGGTTGCAGCCCTGCGCCCGTGGATCGAGGGGCGAGCCAGGGATTGCCATCACTTCTCGCCCGGCTTCCGCCGCAAGCCTTGCGGTGATCAGCGAACCGGAACTCGGCGCCGCTTCGACGACAATCGTGCCGAGAGTGATTCCGGCGATGATCCGATTGCGGTACGGGAAGTGGCGCGCCCGCGGTTCGGTGCCCGGAGGCATTTCGGCGAGCACAAGCCCACGTTCGAACATTGCCTTCTGCCGGGACTCGTTCTCGGGCGGGTAGAAGACATCGATGCCGCCAGCGACGACTCCGATTGTCCCGGTTTCGAGCGCACCGTCATGCGCGGAACTGTCTATTCCGCGGGCAAGGCCAGAGACGACGACCAGATCCTGTTGACCAAGATCGTGGGCGAGACCGCGAGCAAAGCGGCAGGCAGCGGCGGACGCATTGCGAGCGCCGACGATGGCGACCGTTGGTCGATCCAACAGGTTGAGGTTCCCTTTCGCGACAAGCATGGGCGGTGCGTCATCGAGTTCCGCGAGCAGCGGGGGATACAGCCCCTGCCCAAGCACAAGATAGCGAGCACCAAGCTTCTCCACCGTCGCAATCTCTCGCTCGGCCTGCTCGCGGCTGAAGAGCACTGGAATCTTGCCGCCGCCGCGCCGGGCGAGGTCCGGAATGGCAGCGAGCGCTGCTTCGGCCGATCCAAACCGCACAATCAATTGGCGATACGTGACCGGGCCGATCGACGGCGAGCGGATCAGCCTTATACGTTCGATCAGGTCACTCACGATTTGGAACGACCGATCTTCGGCTCAGTCCCGGCCCAGAGGCGCCCGATGTTTCCGTGGTGACGCCAAATCACGAGAATTGCGAACGCGAGCACGGCTGGGAAATAGGCGGCACCCAGCGCAAGTGTCGCGATTGGCGCGCTTATGGCTGCAAGCATTCCGGCAACCGAGGAGATACGCACGATCACAAGCGCCGCGATCCAAACGGCCGCGTAAATGGCGGCGACAACTGGAAGCAGTGGGATCAGGAGCCCGAGGAACGTCGCGACCCCCTTTCCGCCGCGAAATTTGAGCCACACGGGGTAGAGGTGTCCGACAAGCGCGCCCGCAGCCGCGACGATCGCCGCCATGGACCATTCGAGCCCCGGCCACAGCTGCTGGGCAATCACCACCGCCGCCGTCGCCTTAAGTGCGTCGAGGATCAGGGTTGCTGCCGCGAGCACCCGTCCCCCAGCCCTCAGAACGTTCGTCGCCCCAATATTTCCGGAGCCAAGCTTGCGGATGTCGCCCTTGCCGGCGAACCGCGTCAGGATCAGTCCGAAGGGGATCGAACCGAGGGCATAGCCCAGCAGGAATGGAAGAAGCAGTTGGGTGTTCACGCGCCCCTCGTTTGCCCAAGAGTTGCAGGGGAGAACGCCGTCCGTCAAATGCACAATCGATGAGTCCGAACGCGCCCATCCTTTTCTTCGACTCCGGAGTGGGCGGACTTTCGGTGCTCGAGCCGACCCGCGCCCTGCTTCCTACGGCGCCGATCGTCTACGCCGCCGACAGCGCGGGCTACCCCTACGGGACGAAGAGCGAAGCCGAGATTGCATCGCGGGTGCCCGCCTTGCTCGGCCGCCTCGCCGAGCGATTCCAGCCGCGGCTGGTCGTGATCGCCTGCAACACCGCCTGCACCATCGCGCTCGAGCATGTTCGGGCTGCATTGGATCTTCCGGTGGTCGGCACGGTGCCCGCGATCAAGCCCGCGGCTGAGACGACGAAGAGCGGAGTCATCGGCGTGCTCGGGACCGAGGCGACGATCCGCCAACCTTACGTGGACGACCTCGCCGAACGATTCGCATCGCACTGCACTGTACTGCGACACGGCTCGCCCGAACTCGTCGAGCTTGCAGAACGCAAGTTGGCTGGGGAATCGGTGTCTGTTGACGCGGTTCGGAGCGCGGCCGCGCCATTATTTGACCAAGCTCAAGGTGTGGAGATCGACACCGTAGTCCTTGCCTGCACCCATTTCCCGCTGCTGCATGACGAACTGCAAGCGGCGTTCCCCGGAAGGAATTGGGTCGATGGTGGCGCGGGAATAGCACGGCGAATCCAATACTTAACCCGCGAGCAGCCGTGGCCCGAGAGCTTTCCCGGTGGAATCGCCGTCTTCACCGGCGGCCAGCCCCGCCACAGTTTGCTCAGCGCGCTCGCCCGCTACGGCCTCGACGAGGTCAGAGCGCTATAAGTGACTACACGGGGTGGAAATGGCTGGGCCGGAGAGTTAAAGGCGCTCCGGGCGAGCATGGACTACGACAGTATCTTCAAGTCGGCGATCGACCGGCTTCATAGCGAAGGGCGCTATCGCGTCTTCATCGACATCCTGCGCAACAAGGGGGCCTACCCTAACGCGCACTGCTTCGGCGGTAACGGTCCGAAGCCGGTCACCGTGTGGTGCTCGAACGACTATCTCGGCATGGGGCAGCATCCAGCCGTGATCGAGGCAATGGAGACTGCGCTCCATGAAACGGGCGCAGGTTCGGGGGGCACCCGCAACATCAGCGGCAACACCCATTATCATATCGAGCTTGAGGCGGAGCTCGCCGGATTGCACGGCAAGGAAGCGGCTTTGCTGTTCACCTCTGGCTACGTCTCAAATGAGGCGGCGCTGTCGACGCTCGGCAAGTTGCTGCCCGGCTGCATCATTTTTTCGGACGAACTCAACCATGCGTCGATGATCGCCGGAATCAAAAGCTCAGGCTGCGAGAAGCGAATTTTCCGGCACAATGACCTGGAGCATCTCGAGCAGCTGCTGCTCGAAACCGATCCGGCGACCCCGAAGCTGATCGCGTTCGAGAGCGTCTATTCGATGGATGCCGATATCGCTCCCATCGCGGCGATCTGCGATCTAGCCGACAAATATAACGCGCTGACCTACCTCGATGAGGTTCATGCCGTCGGGATGTACGGCGCACATGGCGGCGGCATTTCGGAGCGCGAGGGCGTCGCTCACCGCCTGACGATCATCGAAGGCACGCTCGGCAAGGCGTTTGGGGTGATGGGCGGCTACATCGCCACCGACAAAACGATCGCGGACTGCATCCGAAGCTATGCGCCGGGGTTCATTTTCACGACGTCTCTCTCACCCGTGCTCGTCGCTGGCGCGCTCGCGAGTGTTCGCCACCTCAAGGCTTCCAATTCCGAGCGTGAGGCGCAGCAGGCATCAGCGGCGATGCTCAAGGAAAAATTCGCCGCCGCTGGCCTCCCGGTAATGCCGAGCTCGACTCACATCGTCCCGCTTCTTGTCGGCTGCCCCGTCAAGGCGAAGCGGATCAGCGACATCCTGCTCGCCGAATATGGAATCTACGTCCAGCCGATCAATTTCCCGACTGTCCCGCGCGGCAGGGAGCGGCTGCGTTTCACGCCGGGTCCGTGCCACGCGGCCGAGATGATGGACGAGCTGACGAGCGCGCTGGTCGAGATCTGGAGCCGCGACGAGATCAAGCTCGCCGCCTGAAGGCAACCGATGGACCAAATCGTCCAACGTCAGTCGCTGATCGAGGATTCGGTGGAAGCCGCTTTCGTAGCCGCCGTTGATCGAAGCGTGCTCCAGCACGAGCCGTTCGACCACATCGCCATGGAGCATGTGCTCGCCCCGGCGAATTACACCGCTCTGCTCCGCGCGACGCCGGACCGGAAGCATTATCATGAGCTGGTTCACAAGGACGCGATGCGCGCCGACGGAAGCAGCACGCGGCTGAGGATGTATCTCTACCCCGAGCTGCTGTGGCGCTTACCCGCCGAACAGCGGCGCGTGTGGATGCCGGTGGCCCGGGCTCTTTGTTCCCGGGATCTGCAAAACGCGTTCAAGCGCAAGTTTCGGGCTGTGCTGGAGGAAAGGTTCCAAAAACCGGTGGAGCGGATTGGCCTCTATCCGGTACCGATCCTGCTGCGGGACCAGCCCGGATACCGCATCGGCATTCACGCCGACGCCCCGACCAAAGCGATCACGGTTCAGTTCTACCTCCCGTCAGACGAATCGCAGCGCCACCTTGGAACGATCTTTCATGCCGGAGAGAGTGGCGAAGCTGCAGAGCGCACCGTGCAAATGCAATTCCTGCCGGCCAGCGGCTATGCCTTCCCGGTTGCGAGGACGAAGAGCTGGCATAGCGCGGCGAATGCAAGCGAATCGGATGGGGAGCGCGTTTCGATGATGGTCACCTATTATTTGGACGAGAGTTTCGGCGATCGCCTTACCCGCCGCCTAACTCGCGCCGGGATGCTGTTCGGACTCCACCCCAGGCTCTGACTTCCCAGCCCCGGGGACGAAGCCGCGCTCGATGAGGTGCCAGGCCAGGAGTTCGCCCAATCGGCTCGCGCAAGCCGGTTCGCCGAAACGCTGGACGATATCGAGATCGGGGCTGCTGTTGCCCTCCACTACCAGCGGTCCCAGATCGGTGACTCCGATATCCCAGCCGACGATCACGCGATCATCGAAAGCGCGGTGGGCCTGAATGGCGAGCGCCTTGATCTGTTCCCATTGCGGAAGCTTGTGGCCGACGATCTCAGCGCTCGTGTCGGGATGGCGGTCTAGCCAGCCGAGCCGTGCATCCATGCCGAGATTGCTTGCGGCCGAAAGCGTTCCGGCACCGAGATCCACGCCCGCTGCGATCCCTCCGGCGTGGAGATTGTCGACGGTGCGGTTGGAACCGATCGCCATTCGGAACACCGCCCCCACCTCCTCCGGCTCCCCGGATTCGTTGAGACAGGTTGTTACCCGAACCGTCGGCAGCGCGCCTGCCGTCAAATCGGCGACTTCAGGATCTGCGTTCAACCGACGTTGGAGGAGCAACGGTCGCTGCCTAGCCCGGTCGTTCAGGCGCCTGAAGAGTTCTTGCGCGCCCAGCTTCTCGTTACCGGGACCGCCGAATATTCCCGGCCGCACAAGGTCCCATCGCTCGGCACCTCGGCCGCCACGCCCGCCAGCAGGCTTCACGAAAAGGTCGCAATCGGGGAGCTTCGCCTCGCTGGGATCGCTGCCGTCCAGAAAGAGAAGGTAAGGCACACACCGCACGCCGTTCTCCGCGCAGTAATCGGCGAAAATCTTTTTGTTATTGAGCTCCGTCGTCACTCCGCGCCGAAGCAATGGATAGATTCCCGCCTTGGTCTCCGATCGCTGCAGGAACAGCTCGGCACGATCGGAAGTCGGATCCTTCGCCAGCTCGAAAATGTAATACCACGGCGCGACCACGCCGTCCGTGAAGAACAGCCGCACCTGATCGAGGAACTGGCGGAGCAGCCCGCGTTTATGGCGGCGGCGGATGGTCGGCCCGTTCTTCGCGGTGAACCACAGCGGCCCGATGAAGACGACGATCGGCCACAACAGCCAGGCCGCTGCGATTTCCACATATCCATCCCACCGTGCGGGTCGCCAATAGGCGTGTGCGTAAGCGCGCCTGATCGTATCGCAGGCCCGATCGCCGTCTCGCGAACGCAGCGCGATGGGCAGTCCGCCGATGCGGTAGACCAGCTTCTCCCCGCGAACCGCGATCTTCATCAGCAGCGACATGGAAGCGCCCCTACAGCGGCCGCGGACATCTGTCCCTCAATTTGCGGCCGCACTGGCGAATCCGCGAGTGTTGGCCTAGGTGGCGGCCATGCGCATCGCACTCGCCTCCGACCATGCCGGATTCGCCCTCAAGGACGAGCTTGCCGCGTGGCTGCGGGACTCAGGGCATGTGGTGATAGATCTCGGTACCAACAGCACCGAGAGCGTCGATTATCCAGAATATGGTGCCCGGCTGGCGCGAGCAGTTGCCTCGGGCGACGCAGTGCGTGGAGTTGCGGTTTGCGGCTCCGGGATAGGCATTTCCATCGCCGTGAATCGCAATCCGGATTGCCGATGCGCCCGAGTCGACGATCCGCTGTCGGCGCGGCTTGCACGCGAGCACAACGATGCCAATGTCATCGCCTTCGGCGGCCGCTTGATCGGAAGCGACATGGCAAAAGCCTGCGTCACCGAATTTCTCGATACGGACTTCGCCGGTGGACGCCACCAGCGGCGGGTCGACCAACTCTCCCAACTTCTCCAGGAAAGCGACTGATGGCCAGCGCAGCGAACCTCAACGACGTCCAGCCTCGCGGCTTCTTCACCGAAGATCTGGCCGATGCCGATCCCGCCGTAGCGGAAGCGATCAAGGCCGAGCTCACCCGCGAGCAGACCCAGATCGAACTGATCGCGTCCGAGAATATCGTCAGCAAGGCGGTTCTCGAGGCGCAGGGGTCGGTGCTGACCAATAAATATGCGGAAGGCTATCCCGGCCGGCGCTACTACCAGGGTTGTGCGCCTTCGGACTCGGTCGAGACTCTCGCGATCGAGCGGGCGAAGAAGCTGTTCGGATGCGGCTTCGCCAACGTCCAACCGCACTCCGGCGCCCAGGCGAATGGAGCAGTGATGCTGGCGCTGCTGCAACCCAGCGACACCATCATGGGAATGAGCCTCGCTGCCGGTGGCCACCTGACCCATGGCGCTCCGCCTGCCCAATCGGGCAAATGGTTCAACGCCATCCAGTACGGCGTCCGGCCCGACGATCACCTCGTCGATTTCGATGAGGTCGAGCGGCTGGCGAAGGAGCACAAGCCGAAGCTCATCATCTGCGGCGGGTCGGCCTATCCGCGTCACCTCGATTTCGCGCGCTTCCGGGCGATCTGCGACGGGGTCGGCGCTTACCTGATGGTCGACATGGCCCATTTCGCGGGGCTGGTGGCGGCGGGCGAGCATCCCTCGCCGTTCGGCCACGCGCATGTGGTGACGACAACCACGCATAAGACGCTGCGTGGTCCGCGCGGCGGCATGGTCCTCACCGACGACGAAGCAATCGCCAAGAAGATCAATTCGGCGGTGTTCCCGGGCCTCCAGGGCGGTCCGCTAATGCACGTCATCGCCGCGAAAGCGGTGGCGTTTGGAGAGGCTCTGCAGCCCGATTTCAAGAGCTACGCCAAGGCGGTGATCGCGAACGCGAGGACGCTCGCCAACCGGCTGAAGGAGCGCGGCGCCGATCTGGTCGCCGGCGGGACCGACACGCACCTGGCGCTGGTCGACCTTCGCCCGCTCGGCCTCACCGGGAAGGATGCGGACGAGAGCCTCGAGCGCGCCGGGATCACCTGTAACAAGAACGGGGTTCCCTTCGATCCGCTGCCGCCGGTGAAGACAAGCGGGATCCGGGTCGGCTCGCCGGCGGGTACCACCCGCGGCTTCGGCGAGGCCGAGTTCCGTGACATCGGCGACATGGTGGCGGATGTCCTCGACGGACTGGCGAAGAACGGGCCGGAGGGTAACGGCGACGTGGAGCGGCAGGTGAATGAGCGAGTCCGCTCGCTTTGCGCGCGTTTCCCGATCTACCAGGATTAGCGAGAGCCCATGCGCTGTCCGTTCTGCGCGCACGAAAACAGCCAGGTCAAAGACAGCCGCCCGAGCGAGGATGGCGCTGCCATTCGTCGCCGTCGGCAGTGCGAGGCGTGCGGAGCGCGCTTCACTACCTTCGAGCGGGTGCAGCTGCGCGAAGTCACGGTCGTCAAGAAGGATGGCAAGCGCGAACCATTCGATCGAGACAAGCTTTCTCGATCGATATCTATTGCGTGCCGGAAACGTGATATTCCGGCGGACCGTGTCGACCGCCTGATCTCCTCAATCCAGCGCCAGCTCGAGACTCGCGGCGAGGAAGTGACGACGAGCCAGATCGGCGAGGCGGTGATGGATGGTCTCCGGGCGCTCGACCATGTCGCCTACATTCGCTTCGCCAGCGTCTACAAGGATTTCAGTGAGCCGGGCGATTTCGCGGAGATCGCCGGCGCGGTGGGCGATGGCGGCTGAATTGTTCAAAACATCGTTCGTCCTGAGGAAGGACTGAGCACGCGAAGCGGGCCGAAGGCCTGTCTCGAAGGACCACAATGAGCTTTTTCGCCTACATGCTCCGCTGCGTCGACGGCAGCTACTACATCGGACACACGGAAGATCTCGGGGTACGAGTGGCGGCCCATCAGTCAGGTCTGATCGAAGGCTACACCCAGAAGCGTCGCCCTGTGATGCTCGTCTGGAGCCAGGATTTTCCCGATCGCAACGAAGCGATATCCGCCGAGCAACAGATCAAGGGCTGGAGCAGGGCGAAAAAGGAAGCGCTTATTAGGGGAGATTGGGAGGCCATTCAGCTACTCTCAATGCGCGCTCCCGTCCTTCGAGACGCGGCTTCGACAGGCTCAGCCGCTCCTCAGGACGAACGGATTGAAAAGAGGGCGCCGGAATCCGTTCGTGCTGAGGAGGCACTGAGCGCAGTCGAAGTGCTGTCTCGAAGCACACCCAAACCCGTCATCGTGCTCGTCCGGCCTCAGCTGGGGCAGAATATCGGGAAGGCGGCGCGGGCGATGCTCAATTTCGGGCTGACCGAAATGCGGCTGGTGGCGCCGCGCGATGGCTGGCCCAATCCCGATGCGGGTCCCGCGGCAAGCGGCGCTGATGTGGTCCTTGAACGGGCGAAGGTTTTCGACACGGTGCAGGAGGCGATCGCCGATTGCCCAGCCGTGTACGCATCGACCGTTCGCCGGCGCGACCTGGTGATGCCGGTGCTGAGTCCGGAAGAGATGGCAGACCAGATCGCCGGCTCGCCCGAGCGCTCTGCTATACTTTTCGGGGCCGAACGGTCGGGCCTCGAAACGGAGGAAGTGGCGCTGGCGAACGCGATCGTCACCGTTCCGATCAATCCGGAGTTTGGCTCGCTCAATCTCGCGCAGGCGGTGATCCTGCTCGCTTACGAATGGTCGAAACGGAGCGAGCTTGCCGTGCCCACGGCGAAAGAGCTGGAGCCGCCCGCCCCGCATGGCGAGCTCGAAGGGTTGATCGGGCAGCTCGAGGAGTCGCTCGACACCAAAGGCTATTTCCATCCGCCGTCGCGCACCCAGGCGACCAAGAACACGCTTCGAACGATCTTCACAAAGACCGGCTGGTCCTCGCGCGAGGTGAAGGCGGTGCGAGGCGTGATCCGCGCCTTGGTTGGGCCCCCGCGCAAACGCTAGGCCCGAAGCCGGTCGAACTCCTCGAATTCATAGGCGATGCAGGCTTCGATTAGCTGGTCATAGAGCCGCCCAAGCAGTTCGGCATCGAGCCCGCGGTCGCGAGCCGACGCTTTCACCTTGGCGATCACCTCGGCCTTTCGGGCTTCGTCGCGGACCACGGAACGGTCCGGCTTTATCCGGGCGGCGGCATCCATATAGCCGAAGCGGCGGGCGAGCAGCGCGACGATCTCGCGGTCGGTCTCGTCGACCCCGGCGCGGACTTCGGCCATGGTCGTGCAGTCTTGTGGTTCGAGTATCTCTGTCATGAGCGGCCCTATCGCCGCTCCGGGACTTTGGCGCAAACTTGACCTTCCGCGTCTCTTTCCCTAGGTGCGCCGCTCGCAATTGGCCCCGCATTCCCGGTGAAGCGGTGGCCCTGCCCTCCTCTCAGGAAAAGCAGCGCGGCTCCGGGAACATAGAAAACGCAATTGGAGAATTGATGTGACGAAGCGCACCAGCGCCAAATACAAGCTCGACCGCCGCATGGGCGAAAACGTCTTCGGACGTCCCAAGAGCCCGGTCAACCGTCGCGAATATGGCCCCGGCCAGCACGGGCAGCGCCGCAAGGGCAAGCTCAGCGACTATGGAATTCAGCTTCGCGCCAAGCAGAAGCTGAAGGGCTATTACGGCGACATCACCGAGAAGCAGTTCAAGCGCACCTATACCGAGGCTAGCGCGATGAAGGGCGACGCATCGCAGAACCTGATCGGGCTGCTCGAGCGCCGTCTCGACATGCTGGTCTATCGCGCCAAGTTCGCTCCGACGATCTGGGCGGCTCGCCAGCTGGTCAGCCACGGCCACATTCGCGTTAACGGCGTGAAGTGCAACATCGCCTCGCGCCGGGTGAACATCGGCGACGTCATCGAGCTGGGTCCCAAAGCGCAGGAGATGGCGCTTGTCATCGAGGCGCAGAGCCTCGCCGAGCGGGACGTTCCCGATTACGTGGTTCCGGACGGCACCTCCAAGGTGACCTTCACCCGAGTCCCGACGCTCGACGAGGTGCCCTATCCGGTGCGGATGGAGCCGAACCTCGTCATCGAATTCTACTCGCGGTAATTTCCTCCGCGAGAGCGAATGCGGAAAGGGCGGCCGTTCGGCCGCCCTTTTCTTTTACTGGAGCTTTAGAACCACAACCGATTTGCTCGGCATGTGCACCTGAAGCTTGCCGCCGCTCCAGCGTGCGCCGGTGAACGGCACCGGGTGAACGCCTTCGGGCTTTCCGAAATCGTTGCGCGAATCCATTGCTGCCCCGGTGAGGAGCTGACCGGAAACGGCACCCGCTTTCGTGCCGTCGAGCCCCAGCGCCACATCGGCATTCTGATGGGGATCGGAATTGATCAGACCGACGTAGATGGCCCCATCCGTCCCCCGCGCGGCGGTCACGTCCACAGCCGGCACTTTGTCAGTTCCCAACGTGTAATCCGGGGTGGTGACGGTCACCGGAAGCGCCGTCGCTCCCTGGAACGGCCGGTACATCAGGAAGGCGTAATAGGTGGGCGTAAGCGCCATCTTCGGCCCATCCGTCTCGATCATCGCCTGAAGCACGTTCACGGTCTGCGCGATTGCGGCAAACCGCACCCGGTCCGCATGCCGCTGGAAGATGTGGAAATTGGTGGCCGCGACGATCGCGTCACGAAGCGTGTTTTCCTGGACCAGGAAAGCCGGGTTCGATCCGGGCGCCGGATCGTACCATGTGCCCCACTCGTCCACAGCGAGGAACATCTTCTTCTGCGGATCCGCCTTGTCCATGATCGCCGAGTGCTGCTCGATCATGTCTTCGAGCGCGCGTGTGCGGGCGAGAGTCGACGCCCATTCGCTCTCCGGAAATCCGATTGCCGATCCCTTGTGATCCCAATTTCCGGTCGGAAGAGTGTAATAATGGACGGAAACACCGTCGTACGGCGGATGCCCGTCGGGCTGCATCAACACCTCAGTCCAGTGATACTGCCTATCGCTGGCGCCTGCGGCGATCAGCTTCGGACCGATGTGAACGAAGGTGGCGAAGCGCCGCTCGAGAGCCGCAGCTTCTTCGGCCGTCTGGTTGCCGCCGCAGCCCCACATTTCGTTGCCAAGGCCCACGTAATCCACGGTCCAGGGCTTGTCGCGGCCGTTCGCCCGTCGCTCATCCGCTAAGGTCGAATGGCTTGGCGAGCTGATATATTCGATCCAGTCGCGCGCTTCGGCGGGGGTTCCGCTGCCGATGTTGATGCTGAGATAGGTCTTGGCTCCGATCAGCTCGGCGAAATTGAAGAATTCGGCCGTCCCGAACTGGTTGTGCTGTTCGACTCCGCCCCAGCTGTAGTTGATGGTGACCGGCCGCTTGTCGCGTGGGCCGATGCCGTTGCGCCAATGGTAGGTGTCGGCATAGCAGCCACCGGGCCAGCGGATGACAGGGACGTGAAGCTCTTTCAGGGCATCAAGGACGTCCTTGCGATAGCCCTCGACGTTCGGAATGGGCGAGTTGGGCCCGACCCAGATGCCGCCGTCGATGCCGTGGCCGAGCTCTTCAGAAAACTGCCCGTAAATCTCTGGCGCGATGCGAACCCCGGCCGCATGCGTGTCGATTGTCCCGCTCGCGGTAATCTCTGCCTCGGCGACACCCGCGCTCAGAAGCGCGATTGCGGTACCCGCAGCAAACAACATTCTCTTCATTGCATCCCCTCCATCCATCTCGCCATTTGCAGCGAGTTAAGGGCGATGCAAGCATAAGTAGGAGTTAATGTGCGATCAGCATCGCATCGCCTGCTCGATCTCAATGACCGATCGAACTCTCCAGGAATGTACCGATCTTCGTCAGCATCTGTGTGCGCGCATCGCTGTCGTCCAGCTGGTGATCCAGCCCTGGAAAGCGAACCAGCTCCGCTTGATCCCCAGCGCTTTTCAACGCCGCCAGCATCTTGTCGCTATGGGCGATGTTCACATTTCCATCGAGGTCGCCATGGAAGAGAAGCACGGGCGCCTTGATCTCCGACGCGCGCCTTAAGGGGGAACCCTGAATAGTATCGGGTCCTGAACCGACGAAGCTCTTCACCAGGGCGCTATCAGTGAAATCGTTCGATTCGCTCTTGAGTAGATTGAGGTCAGTTACCGGCGCAATTGCAACGACGCTTTTGTACAGTGCCGGCTGTTCGGCGGCGGACAGCAGCGCGGCATAGCCGCCATAGGACCAGCCGACGATCGCAAGCCTCTTCGGGTCGGCAATCCCCTGCGATACCAAATATTTGGCGGCGGCGGTGATGTCCCCGATTGAGGTGCGCCAGCCCTGATACCCGTTCTTCGCCAGCCAATCCTCGCCATAACCGGCGGATCCGCGGAAATTCGGCTGGATGACTGCGTAGCCGCGAGCCACCAAAAATTGCGAAAGCCAATCGAACGAGCCTTCATCGCGCGCAGCCGGGCCGCCGTGCGGAAGCACGATCGCGGGCAGGTCCTTGCCTGTGCTGCCGGGAGGAAGCGTGAGATAGGCAGGGATGCTGACGCCATCCGCAGCGGGGTAGGTGATCGCCTGGACCGACGCGAGTTGCCTGCTGATCAGAGGGACGCGGACAGGAGCGAGCTCATCCAGATGCTTCGTGGTCTTGTCGAAGAGATAGAAACTTCCAGGGTCGCTGTCGCCATAGGCGAACATCAGTAGCTTCGATCCGTCTGCGCTCGCGTTGACGAACGAGATCTCCGGAAATTGCGGAAGGGCTTGGCCGAGAGCCGCCGCGAGACTTTTAATCTCGTTGTCGAAGTAGACCGTGCGGCGGCGGTCATCGACGTAAGAGTAGCCAATGACCCTCTGACCGTGACCAAGTCGAATCACGTTGTCGATGTCGACCTTGTCATTTGAGGCGATGAGCGTCCGTGCACCGCTTCCGTCCAGCTTCACGCGATAGAGGGCATCGCGCCCCCCGTTATTTGCCAGCACGAAAGCCGAGTCGGTGCTCGCCTCGATGGCGACCGGCATACCGCCACCGGAGAAATCCTCCCATTTCTTCGATCCCGAGCGACGAAACCTGACTTTGTAGTCACCGGTCAGAGTGTCGCCGATTGCCTTGGCGATCACCTCCATTCGAACGTTGCCCCGGCCGTCGGTCAAATAGGAGTCGGCGTCCTTCTGGGCCCCCTCGACGCTGGTAACCTTCATACTGGAAAGCTGGATTTTGTCGACGCCGAGGCCGTCCTTCCCTTCGACCGGCTCGCCAATGCCGGTCGTGTTCGCTTGCTGCACATAATTGCGCTGCATCAACACCGAGCCCGGATCGTCGGGCAGCCAGTCGAGAATATCTCCGTCGAACTGGTGGATGCCGAGGTCGGTCGCGCGCTCGGGTTGACCGAGCTGCTTCACGTTCTTTCCGTCGATTCCCAAAGTCACAAGCCGGGAGAAACCGGCAACATCGTTATCCACCTTTGCATTGCCGCTATAGCTGCAAATCAGCTGGGTGTCGGACGCGAACCTGCACCAATCGACCGACTCCGGGTTGCCGCTCGACATGATGATCGGGTGCGCTTCCATCGTGGTCGCATCCATGATCTTCACGACCGAAGTCCGCCCGGCGCCCGATACGACCGCAAGCAGCAATTTGCCGCTAGGGGCGATATCCATCGACTGAACGGTTTCTCGAGTGCCGAACGCCTTTGCGTCTTCCTCAAGAGTGGCAGCAAGACAGGCGGGAGCCTGCACAAGCAGCAAAGCTGCAAAGATCGAATTACGCAACATCTGGAAAGCCCCCTTCCCCGAGCGGCTGAATGGGAGCACGAACAGTGGAATCGATCAAGACCTTAGCTTGGCGCGCATAAGAGGCGTTGCTAGGCGTGAGGGATGGCAGTTCCTCCCCCTCCCGAATGGGCGCCGCACGAAGCAGTCTGGATCGGCTTTCCGTCCGATCCCGAACTTTGGCTCGCCGATCTCAAACCTGCCCAGGGCGAGGTCGCCGCGTTCGCCGAAGCGGTTCACGCAGGCGGCAAGGGAGAAGAGGTTTGGCTTGTCGCGAGCCATGAGGGCGCGGCGGCCGCGGCGCGTACCCTCTGCCCGTTCGCCAAGGTCATCGAAGAGCCGTTCGGCGACATCTGGCTACGCGATACCGGACCTATCCTAATCGGTTCCGGAGCCGAGCGCCGGGCGCAGGGCTTCCGGTTCAACGGCTGGGGCGGAAAATATGAGCTGGACGGCGACGGCACGATCGGGCAGCGCCTGGCCGGCCACAGCAGCTTTCCCTACGCGCAGGCGGACTGGATTCTGGAAGGCGGCGCGGTTGATCATGATGGCTCGGGTACAGCAGTCACCACAGAACAATGCTTGCTCAACCCCAATCGGAATCCGACGCTGGGTAAAAACGACGTCGACGAACTTCTGAAGCGCGATCTTGGGTTCGAGCGCGTCATCTGGCTCGGCGAAGGCTTGCTCAATGATCACACCGATGGCCACGTGGACAATCTCGCGCGTTTCGTCGCTGCCGGGCGCGTAGCGATTCCCACTCCAGCGAAGGACGATCCGAACGAGCTCGTCTATCGCGATACCGCCCGCCGTCTCGCAGAAACGGATCTCGAGGTCGTGACCCTCCCCTCGCCCGGCCGAGTTCTCAGCGACGACAGCGACATCATCCCGGCGAGCTACATGAACTTTTACATCGGCAACGCAGCGGTCGTCGTGCCGCAATATGGCGGAGCCAACGATGAGGCAGCGGTCGAAGCCACGCAGGCGCTGTTCCCCGACCGCGTTGCAATCGGGCTTCGTGCGGACCACATCCTGACCGGAGGCGGAAGCTTCCACTGCATTTCTCAGCAGGTCCCGGCATGAGCAAGATCACGGTCGCAGCGCTGCAACTCGCCCTCGGTGGAGACACGGTACAGAACATTGCGGCCGTGACCGGTCTCGTTCGTGAGGCGGCGGCGAAAGGGGCCCAGGTCGTCCTCCCGCCCGAACTCTTCGAGGGACCCTACTTCTGCCGCGTCGAGGATGAAGGCCTGTTCGCCAACGCGCGGCCGGCAGACGAGCATCCGTCGGTGCTTGCAATGCAGGAGCTGGCGAAGGAACTCGGCCTCTGGATTCCGACCAGCTTTTTCGAAGCGGACGGACCGCATCACTACAACAGTCTGGCGATGATCGGTCCCGACGGGAAGATCGCCGGCGTCTACCGCAAGAGCCACATTCCGGACGGGCCCGGCTACGAAGAGAAGTTCTACTTCCGGCCCGGCAACACAGGGTTCAAGGTTTGGACGGGCCCGCACAAATCGACGCTCGGGGTAGGGGTGTGTTGGGATCAATGGTATCCGGAGACTGCGCGGGCCATGGCGCTGATGGGCGCCGACATTCTCTTCTACCCGACCGCGATCGGTTCGGAGCCGCACGATCCCGATCTCGACACCGCGCGGCTTTGGCGGCGCGCGATGGTCGGCCATGCGGTCTCGAACGTGATCCCGGTCGTCGCCGCCAATCGTATCGGCACCGAGGATGGCCAGAACTTCTACGGGACGAGCTTCATCTGCGACGAGCGCGGCGACATCCTCGCCGAGTTCGGGCGTGAGGAAACCGGGGTGCTCGTGGCAACGCTGGATCTCGCTGCAGCCAAGAAGCATCGCTCCGCCTTCGGCTTCTTCCGCGACCGCCGGCCCGAGCTTTACGGGCGGCTGGTGCAGGACCTGTGAGTCTGGAATAAGGAGATTCAGTGATGAAGTTCGCAGCTGTCGTCGCTCTCGCGCTGCTCGCCGGAGCCTGCTCGGGAAAGGCCCCCGCAGCAACCGCGCCGAAGCTTCACGCGCAGACGATCGACGCGCTCGCTCCGCTTCCGCTGCCATACGACGAGCACGCCAATGCCGATGCCGCGGTTGCCGCCGCCCGGGCCAAGGCCAAGGCATCGCACAAGCTGCTGCTGATTGATTACGGCGGCAACTGGTGCCTCGATTGCCGGGTGCTCGCCGGAGTGATGGAGCAGCCGGAAATGCGGCCGTTCATTGACAGCCATTATGTCGTGGTGAAGGTCGATTCAGGCCGCTTCGACAAGAACACCGACATCACCGCGCATTACGGCTTCAAAAGGCCCGCGGGCGTTCCGACCGTTTTCATCGTTGATCCCAGGACGGATCGCCTGGTCAATCCCAAAAGTGTCGTCGCTTTGGCGGACGCCCGAAGCATGACTCCGCAGGGCATCGCCGACTGGCTGGCGCAGTGGGTGAAGTAGACTAGCTCCGAATTTCGAGCGCACGCTCAAACACGCCCTCGAACATCTCGCGCGTGAGCTTGCCCGTGTTCGTGTTCTGGCGGGAGCAGTGGTAGCTGGTCAAAAGCACACGCCCATCAGGTGCAACTGCTTCGGCCCCGTGCGCGAAGCTCGCCTTCAGTCTTAGCGCCCGAGCAGACGCCGCGTGAGCGATCTGCCCCAGCGCGATCAGCACGTTCACCTTTGGCAAATTGGCCAAGGCTGCGTCGAGATAGGTGCTGCAGTTGCGCACCTCTTCCGGTGTGGGCTTGTTTCCCGGCGGCAGGCATTTGACAGTATTGAGAACCACCGCGTCCCTGAGGCTCAGCTGATCATCGGCCTCGCCGCGATATTCACCTTCGGCCAAACCGAACTTCAGCAGAGTCGAATAGAAGATCTCGCCAGAGGCATCGCCCATGAATGGCCGTCCGGTGCAGTTGGCGCCCTTTCTCCCGGGAGCGAGACCGACGATCGCCAGCCACGCATCTCCATCCCCGAATACCGGCACCGGCGCGTTCCACCAATCGGGATGCTCGCTCCGAAGCTGCTCCCGATAGCGCACCAGCCGCGGGCACAAGGGACAATCGCGCGGCGCCTCCGCTTGTGGGATCGGCGAGAGGCCAGCGGGGGTGGCGAACGCCATTCGGCTGCCTTAGGCGCGCTGCAGTGTCAGACGCAACGCACCTCTACGCCCTCGCGATTGGTTCAAACCGTCCGCATGGGCGCTATGGTCGCCCACCGCAGGTGGTGGAGGCGGCGATCGCTCGGCTGGATCAGGATTTCGGCCTGTTCGATTCTTCGCCGATCCTGCTGAATCCGGCGCACGGCCCCGCGGGTCGGGATTTCGCCAACGCGGTGGCGCTGGTCGAGAGTAGCCTCAAGCCGCCCGAGATGCTGAGGCGCCTGAAACAGATCGAATGGGAGTTCGGTCGACGCCGCGGCCGGCGCTGGGGACCGCGAGTGCTCGATCTCGATTTGGTGCTGTGGAGCGGCGGTAAGTTCCAGTCGCGGCGGCTCACAATCCCGCACCCTGAGCTGGAGAAACGCGGTTTCGTGCTCCAGCCGCTAGCGGCGGTTTCGCCTTACTGGCGAGTGCGCGGCAGCCTGAATGTCCGCCATCTCGCGCATCGCCTTGCCCGCAAGCTCCCACGAGGCTAACGGCTGCGTCGCTGGTCGGGCCCATAGCTCAGTCGGTAGAGCAACTGACTTTTAATCAGTAGGTCGCTGGTTCGAATCCAGCTGGGCTCACCAGCACTCTTCCTCGTCGGCGCTTCGAACCAGCTGAGTTTTTGTTGAACGGATCGGACAAGCCGATGCTGGGGGTTCGAATCCAGCTGGCTCACCAGCGCTTTCCTCGTCAGCAGTCGCACCTGCTCAGAAGTATGCGATCGCCTTCAAAACGTGATCCGCGTCGTCAATGAGCTCGGGCAAACGCGTTGGCGTCTCTTCGGCAGGAAAGCTGTGGGAATGGAGCGCTGCCGTGGGCACCAGGCCGTCCTTCATCGCCGCCATGACTCTTTCGAAGTCCGCGGACAACGCGTTGCGGCTCGCAATGAGCGTGGTCTCGCGCTTGTGGAATTCAGGGTCGGAAAAGGTGATTTCGCCTGGAGCCACGCCGACAAAAACCAAAGCACCCCCGGCCGCTACATAGCCGAGGCTCTGCCCCATCGATTCGAGCGAGCCGGTCGCTTCGAAAACGATATCGAACATGTCGCCACCGGTTTGGCTGGCGAGCACTTCCGCAGTGCCGTCACCCGCAGTGACAACCCGCTCGAATCCGAGTTGGTCGCGCGCGAAAGCGAGGCGCGCCTCCCGCCGATCGACGAGCGTGACTTCGGCCCCTTCCAGTTTAGCGAAGAGCGCCGTGCCGATCCCGATCGGGCCGGCGCCCACAACGAGTACTCGCTCGCCGCGCCCAATTTTGGACCTCGCGACCGCATGCGCGCCGACGGCCAGGAATTCGAGCATCGCCGCCTGGTCGGGCGTGAGGCCGGTCGCATCGATCAACGCGCTCTCCGGAACCGTCAGCAGTTCGCACAGTCCACCGTCGGCATGCACGCCGAGCACCCGAATGTTCACGCACGCATTCGGCTTACCCTTGCGGCAGGCGATGCATGTTCCGCACGCCAAATAGGGGTTGATTGCGACCAACTGCCCTTCGCTGAAGCGCGAACCTGCGCCGGCCGCAACGACTTGCCCGGACAACTCGTGGCCTATGACTCGCGGATAGGCCAGGAATGGGTGACGTCCGGCGAAGATATGATAATCCGTGCCGCAGAGACCCACCCGCTGAATGCGAACCAGCACCTCGCCTTCGGCGGCCTCCGGAGCAGCTCGATCGACCAGCCGAAGATCGAACGGCTCTTCGCAAATCACAGCCTTCATGCTGATCTTGTCTGAGCATATTGGCTTTTCACAAGCGAGCCTCTATTTCACATACGGCAAAGCCGCAAGGAAGTTAATAACGGCAGTCTAGACCCTCGGCCGAACGTGGAGCGTTGCGCCCTCGTAAACCGCCTCGCCATTCGGTGGGGCGGCGGCGCTCCCCGTGCCCTCGCCTTCCATGATCGCGAGCCGGATCTGGAGCTTTTTGGGCATACTCGGATAAGCGCCTTGCGCCTTGCCAAGCGTCAGGGTTCGGGAGCTGTCGTCCCAGTGCATCGGGATGACGCGATGCTGCCCCTTTTCGTAATCATAGGAATCGCCGGCATCCGAATAATAATCGAAATCCGCGTCCGCGCCCGGATAGATCCGTACCTCGAGCTCCGTCACCTGCCCATCTGCGTTCTCGACCACCGGTTCTAGGGGCACGATCGAGCCAGCCCGGACGTAGAGAGGAAGGCGGTCGAGCGGAGTTGGCGCCAGCACCGTCTTTCCGCCTTGCAGCTTTTGACCCGTCCAGAAATCGTACCAGCCCAGGGTTTGCGGCAGATAGACGCTGCGCTCGGTGGCGCCCGGTTCCGTCACCGGAGCCACCAGAAAAGCCGGCCCGAACATGAATTGATCGCCGATGTCGCGCACCCTTTGATCGGCGGGCCAGTCCATCGGCAGCGCGCGCTGCATCGTGTAGCCGTCGTTCGTCACTTTCCAAGCGAGCGAATAGATGTACGGCAGAAGCCGGTATCGCAGCTTCTCGTAATCGATCAGGATCGGTGTGACGGGGCCGTAGCTGAACAGCTCGTTGGTGTCGTTGGAACGATGCCCGTGGGTCCGAAGGATCGGGCAGAAGACGCCATACTGGAACCAGCGCGTGTAAAGCTCCTGATACGCTGGATCGCGCGTATCCCGCTCGTAGGGCCAACCGTATCCGGCAATATCGGTGGTCCAATAGGGAAGCCCCGACATCTGGTAATTCAACCCCGCGGTGATCTGGCGCCGGAACGTCATCCAGCTTCCGATCACGTCGCCTGACCAGACGATTGCGGCATTCCTCTGCTGGCCGAGGAAGCCGGAGCGGGTGAGAATGAAGACACGCTTCCGGTCGGTCGTCTCGCGCCAGTGGTCGTGAACCCCACCCGAATGCATCAGCGGGAAGATGTTGGTGTAGCGGGCGCCGTTGCCGATATGCAGCTGCTTCGCCTCGAGCGATGCATCGCTCTGGCCGTTCCAGATTTCCGGTTCGCTGCTGTCGAGCCAGAAGCCATCCCATCCTTCGGCGAACTTCACGCCCATCAGGTGCTTCCAATAGAAATCGCGAGCGGCGGGATTGGTCGCGTCGTAAATGTCGGTCTCTGGCACCAGCAGACCGAGTTGCTTCATCGCGGCGTAATTGTCCGACTGCGGGTCCATCTTCGCCCAGACCGAGATCATCGCGTGCACGTTTTCGGCGTGCAGCTTGGCCAGGGCGGACGGCACGTCCGGCCAGGGCGCCAGATACTCCGCCGAATATTGCGGATCGCCCTGCCGTTTCCACCAGAACCAGTCCTGGACGATCATGTCGAGCGGCACGTGCTGGTCGCGATATTCTGCGGCAATGTCGAGCAATTGCTTGGCTGAGCGATAGCGGTCCTTCGACTGGATAAAGCCGTAGGCCCAGCGGCCGAACAGCGGCGCGTCGCCCGTCATCTTGCGGTAGATCTGGATCAGCCGGTCGATCGATGGTCCATAGAAGACGTAATAGTCGATCGCATCGGCTGCTTCGGCGGTGAGTTTCAGCTCGCTCGGAAAGCGGTTGTCGAACCAGGATTTGGACGCGGTGTTCCACAGCAGGCCGTAGCCCATCGTGGAGACGAAGAACGGGATCGCGACGTTGGTGTTCGCCTGCGCAAGCTCGATAACGGTGCCGCGCTGATCGAGAACGCCCTCCTGGTGCTGGCCGAGGCCGTAAATGCCTTCCAGCGCATCGGGGAAGAATCGTTGATCGACACGGTACAGGGACTCGCCGTTCGCCTGATGCGGCCAGTAGCGCCGCTGAACGCGGTCGGATTCCTGCAGCAGCGGCTTTCCGTCCGGACCGAGGAAACGCAGAAGCCCGCGCTTCAGCTCGGCCTCCACAGTCAGCTTCGAGGTACGCAGCGTGGCCTTCTCAGCCGTCTGCGCAAAATCGGCGCTGGCGGTGCTTTCAGGCGAAATGAACCAGGGCGTTTGCGGCGATGCGCCGGTGGGATTTCCCGTACTGGCAACGACGTGGACCACGTCCGGAGCGCAAACGGTGACCCGAACCGTCTCCGGCCCTCTCTGCATTACAAAGCCGGAGGGGATCTGTTCAATCGTCGCTGGAGTGTCGGCGGGAATGTCCACCGGCTGCGCCGCGAGTTGCGACGGCAGCACTGCCGCCGCCGCTGCTGCTCCGGCCGAGGCCGAGAGGAATCCCCGGCGATCCAGTGACGGCTGATGGGTCATTCCGGCAGCTTCGCTTGGCCCGTCACCGCAAAGTCAGCGGCGACCGTCGGCAATCCCGAGCCCGGTTGGCCTCCCCCGACCGACACAGTGTACTTGCCTGCCGGAATAATCCTGTTG
>Ga0068854_100000153_pt1 | contig 47015 bp, 42 predicted proteins | sample KBSCornC42_FD_66590 | JGI IMG/M metagenome (GOLD analysis project Ga0068854, IMG submission 66590) | Corn rhizosphere microbial communities from Kellogg Biological Station, Michigan, USA - KBS Corn C4-2 | ecosystem: Host-associated > Plants > Roots > Rhizosphere > Soil ... | reverse complement strand
ATCGAGGCGAGTGCGCACGGGCACATCGCGCAGCTGCGCAGGATCGTCGAGGTTTCGGTTCGTTATACGTCCGACGAGGAAGTGCGGAAGCTCAACCTTTCCTACCGGCAGAAGGACAAGCCGACCAACGTCCTGTCCTTTCCGATGATCGAGCCCGATCTGCTCGACACGATCAAGCCGGGCGACGATGGCGAAACGCTGCTGGGCGACATCGTGCTGGCGCACGGCGTCTGTGATCGCGAGGCGAGAGAAAAACACGCATCGGCCGAAGCGCACGCTACGCATCTGATTGTCCATGGCACCTTGCATTTGCTAGGCTATGATCATGAACAGGGAGAGGCCGAGGCAGAGGCCATGGAAGAAATTGAGCGGGTTGCCCTCGCGGCGCTTGGCATCGACGACCCGTATGCCGTGCGCGAGGACTGACCCTTAACATGCCCGACGACAGTAATAGCGGCCGATTGTGGGCCGGCCTTCGCGGCCTAATCTTCGGCCACGAAACCGAGCCGACGCTGCGCGACCAGATCGAGGAAGCGATCGAGGAGCATGAGGACGAGGCGCCCGCACAGGGAGACCTGTCCGGCGCGGAACGCCAGATGTTGCGCAATCTGCTCGATTTCGGGGACAGCACCGCCGGCGATGTCGGGGTGCCTCGCGCGGACATCATCGCGGTGCCGGAGGATATCAGCTTCGCCGACCTGGTCGCCGCCTTTGCCGAGGCCGGGCATAGCCGCCTGCCCGTCTATCGCGACAGCCTGGATGAAGTGATCGGCATGATCCACATCAAGGATGTGTTCGCGATCCTCGCGCGTGACGAGACGCCGCCGGAGACCGTCACGCCGCTGATCCGTCAGCCGCGCTTCGTGCCGGAATCGATGGGCGTGCTCGACCTGCTTGCCGAGATGCGGGCGACGCGGACGCACCTCGCGATCGTGCTCGACGAATATTCGGGGACCGAGGGCCTCGTCACGATCGAGGATATCGTCGAAGAGATTGTCGGCGAGATCGAGGACGAGCATGACGAGGCGTCTCCGGCTTTGCTGGTGCCGATGCATGACGGCGTGTGGCACGCCGATGCGCGCGCCGAGCTTGAGGAAGTCGCCGAACTGATCGACCCGCGCCTGGGCGAGGTCGAAGAGGATATCGACACGCTGGGCGGACTCGCCACGGTGCTCGCGGGCCATGTCCCGCAGGCGGGCGAAACCGTTTCGCATCCCAGCGGCTGGCGGCTCGAGATCGTCGAAGCCGACCCGCGCCGCGTGGGGCGATTGAGATTGCATCCGCCGGCGATAGCCGCGCCCGTCGAATAGGCCACTTTTACCCAGAGGGAGCGTTGTCGGACCATGATCAAGCGCGCCTTTCTCAGCATGATCGCCGTGCTGATCCTGGTCGTCATCGTCGGCGGCACCCTATTCCTGGTATCGCGGAATCATCAGCGCGCCACGCTCGACGTGGCGGCGGTGCAAGGCACTAACCCGCAAATCGTCAAGCCGCGCACGGGTCTGTTTCCGCTGTTCAAGATCGCCACGCCGATCGGTTGGAAAGCGAATGAGACGCCGACGCCCGCGGCGGGCCTGAAGGTCCAGCCGTTCGCCACCAGGCTCGCCCATCCACGCTGGATGCTGGCGCTTCCCAATGGCGATGTTTTGGTCGCCGAGACCGACACTCCGTTCAAGCCCGATGACCAGGCGGGCTTAAACGGGTGGGTCGAAAAGCAGATGCAGGCGAGTGCAGGTGCGGGCGCCAAAAGCGCCAATCGCATCACGTTGCTGCGCGATACCAACGGCGATGGCGTCGCCGACCAGCGCTTCGTCTTGCTGTCCGGCCTGAATTCGCCCTTTGGCATGACCCTGGTCGGCGACCAGCTCTATGTCGCGGACACGGATGCCTTGCTGCGCTTTCCCTTCAAGGTGGGCTACACAAGGATCACCGCCAAACGATACAAGCTCGTCGATCTTCCCGCCGGCCGGATCAACCATCACTGGACCAAGAACGTCATCGCGACGCCCGACGGCTCCAAACTCTACGTGGCGGTGGGGTCCAATTCCAATGTCGGCGACCGCGGCACGCGAGTGGAGGAGGGCCGCGCCGCAATCTGGGAGGTGGATGCCAAGAGCGGCGACCACCGCATTTACGCTTATGGCGTCCGCAACCCGGTCGGGCTGGGCTGGGAGCCGACCACCAAGCAATTGTGGATGGTTGTCAATGAACGTGACGGTCTCGGTTCGGACCTTGTGCCCGATTACCTGACCAGCGTGCAGTTTGGCGGCTTCTATGGCTGGCCCTGGTATTATTGGGGCGGGTATCCCGACAGCCGGCCCAAGGATTCCCCGCCCGATTTGATCCAGGAAACAGCGATCCGGCCGGATTATGCGCTCGGCCCGCACACCGCTTCGCTCGGCCTGACCTTCGCTGCCGGCGAGACATTGGGCCCCGATTTTGCCGATGGCGCGTTTGTCGGCCAGCACGGCTCGTGGAATCGCGACCCACCGTCGGGCTATAAGGTTGTGTTCGTGAAATTCCGAAAGGGCCAGCCGGTGGGCAAACCGATCGATGTGCTGACGGGCTTCCTCGACAGCAAGGGGCAGGCGCACGGCCGCCCCGTCGGTGTCGTGATCGCCAATGATGGCGCGTTGCTGGTAGCAGACGATGTCGGCAATACGATCTGGCGCGTGAGCAAGCGCTGATGGCGGTTCCGGTCGTCATCGATGTTCCCCACAAGCTTGGCCGCGATGGCGCGCGCGAGCGGCTGCGGACGCGCTTCGCCGAGCTGGGCGGGCATATGCCGGGAGGGGTCGGCGAAGTGCGCGCCTCATGGCCGTCCGATTATGAGATGGCGCTGGACATCTCGGCGATGGGTCAGTCGATTCCGGCCAAGCTGGAAGTGATGGCCGATTGCGTGCGCGTTCACATCGCCTTGCCGCCGATGCTGGCCTATTTCTCGGGCATGATCGGCGCAGCGGTGCGCGACCAGGGCACCAAATTGCTGACATAGAGGGGCTTCGTAGGCGCCCGGCCCTGCCCGATCATTCCGGCTTCTTCAGGATCGCGCAGAATTCGTTCCGGTCGCGCGCCGGATGGTAGATGCCCGCAATCTCCAGTCCGATCAGCCCCAACTCGCGCAGGCTCGTGAGGATCGAGCGGAAAGCGGGCGGCGTAAAATACCAGGCATGTACGTCGATATAAGCGCCGTCGGCCGCCTCATATTCGTCAAGCGCGACCTTGACGCGCGCCGTCCGGTTGCGTTCGGGATTGCCGTGCTCGCCCTGCCAGTGGCGTCGATGATCGTTATGGACGGTCAATGCGCGATGCTCGATCACGCTCTTCAGCGTGTGCACGCGGCGGCGTTCGTGATGGGCCTGCAGCACATCCGCGATCGTGCTTTCCGCGATGAAGTGATCGAAGCAGTAGCGCTTGTCCGGAATGACGAGGAAATAGCCGCCGCCCGGATTGAGGATGCGCTCTATCTGCTGAAGATGGTGGACCAGATCGGGCTGGTGCTCGATCGCGTGGCTGCTGAGTATTGCGTCGTAGGTACGGTCGACGACGTCGAGGTCGCCGACATGGTGGATCAGATCGGGCACGCCGGCGGCATCGTCCCCGGTCTGGCCTGCCCGGGCGCGCAACTGGTCGGCATCGAGCACATCCAGATAGTCGACCTTGGGACCGCGCTTGAGCGGCCGGCAGAACGGCCCGATCTCAAGCAACGAGATATCGTCCTCGATGAAGAGCAGCAAATTCTCGCGTAGCGCGAGCGGCGAGGCGACCACGCCTTTGTCCCTGCCGTGCGCGCGGTAATGCGCGATCGCGGCTTCGTCATCGAGCTTGCCCAGCGCGGGATCGCTCGCGCGGTAGGTGTCCGGATCGATCGTCGGCGGCGGATTACGCATCAAGCGGTCGCGAACAGTTGCCCGGGGTCGCGGAAAGCCTTGAACTCAAGCGCATTGCCCGAGGGATCGAGGAAGAACATCGTCGCCTGCTCGCCCACCTGCCCCTGAAAGCGGATGTGCGGCGCGATCACGAAACCGATGTCCGCGGCCTTCAACCGGCTAGAAAGCGCATGCCAGTCGTTCCATTCGAGCACGACGCCGAAATGCGGCACGGGCACGTCATGCCCGTCGACCGGATTGTTGAGGCCGGCGCGCCGTGCCGCAGGATCGAGATGCGCAACGATCTGATGTCCGCGCAGATCGAAGTCGATCCACTGATCCGAACTGCGACCCTCCGGGCAACCGAGCAGGCCCCCGTAGAAAGCCCGCGCGGCGGCAAGATCATGGACCGGGAAAGCGAGATGGAACGGCTGAAGCGACATGCCCCCCCTCTATCGCGGTCAAAGCCACGCGTCACCCCGCGCGCCGCCGTCCTCCCTTCGCGGGGTGACGCGCCGCGATAAGGAAGGTAGAGCGCGCCGATGCCGCCCATTCCCGCGAACCGCGCCGTTCCGATCGCTTTCGCTCTGGGTGTCGCCGCCGCCTGCGGTTTCGCGCCGTTCGAATATTGGCCGCTGACCCTGCTTTGCCTGGCTGGGCTGACTTTGCTGCTCGACCAGAGCCGGGACATGCGCCGCGCGATTTGTCTCGGCTGGTGGTTCGGCCTCGGCAATTTCTGTCTCGGGCTGAATTGGATCGCAACCGCCTTCACCTATCAGGCGGCCATGCCTGCCTGGCTCGGCTGGGTCGCGGTGTTCCTGCTTTCGCTCTATCTGGCGATCTTTCCCGCCTTCGCGACGGGATTGGCCTGGCGGTTCTCGCGCGACAAACCCCTGTCCTTGCCATTCTTTTTCGCCGCTGCCTGGACCGCAAGCGAGCTGCTGCGCGCGAGCCTCTTCACCGGTTTCGCGTGGAACCCACTTGCTGCGATCTGGGCACCGGTCTGGCCGATCCGCTGGCTCACCGCTTATGTCGGCACCTACGGCCTGTCGGGCCTGACGATATTGTTTGCGGGATTGCTCTGGCTGGCGCTGACCAGCCGCAAGGCGCAATTCGTGCTCGGCGGCGTGCTTGGCCTGGGCATAGCCTCGGCCTTCATTCCGCATCTCAGCGTGACGATGCCGGCGAATACGCCGCTGCTCCGCGTGGTGCAGCCGAATATCGGGCAGGATCGCAAATGGGACGAAGCCCAGAGCGCGGACAATTATCACCGACTGAAATCGCTCTCCGGCCAGCCGGAGCAACGCCGCCGCCTCCTGTTATGGCCCGAAGTGGCCGTGCCCGCCCTGCTGGAACAGGATCCGCTCGCCCGGCAGGTCATCGCCAGCCTGCTGGGCCCGCATGACGAGATGCTGCTCGGCGCGCAGGCGGTCAGGTTCGACGCGCAAGGCAATCCGCTGTCCGCCAGCAACAGCACGTTCGGGCTGGATCCCCATGCGCATCTGTTCGGGCGTTACGACAAGGCGCACCTCGTTCCCTATGGCGAATATCTGCCGATGCGTCCGGTTCTGTCGCTTCTCGGCCTGTCGCGGCTGGCACCCGGCGATATGGATTTCGATGCCGGCCCTGGGCCGCGCGACATCATCGTCCCGGGGCTTGGCAAGGTCGGCATCCAGATCTGCTACGAGATCATCTTCTCGGGCCATGTCGTCGACCGTGCCAACCGGCCGCTCTTCATCTTCAATCCCTCCAACGACGCCTGGTTCGGGCGCTGGGGCCCGCCCCAGCATCTGGCGCAAGCGCGCCTGCGCGCGACCGAGGAAGGCTTGCCGGTCGTGCGATCGACCCCAACCGGGATCTCCGCGGTGATCGATGCCGACGGGCAAGTACTGGCGTCGCTGCCCTGGCGGACGCCGGGCGCGATCGAGCGGCCGCTGCCGCCTGCGTATGCCCCCACCTTGTTCGCGCGCTACGGAAACATTTTGCCGTGGCTGCTCGTGCTTTTCTTGGGGGCAATCGGGTTTGCAAGCCGCCGCCGCGCAAGCTAGAGCCACATATAACGATTGCTTTATGTGCGATCTTCGCACGGCGCCACCGAGGAACCGACCACCCATGCGTAGCGACTATCTCTTCACGTCCGAAAGCGTTTCTGAAGGCCATCCCGACAAGGTTGCCGACCAGATTTCGGATGCGATCGTCGATCTGTTCCTGAGCAAGGATTCCGAAGCACGCATCGCGTGCGAGACGATGACCACCACCCAGCTGGTCGTGCTGGCGGGCGAGATCCGCGGCAAGGGGATCATGGACGAGGCGGGCAATTGGGCGCCGGGCGTGCAACAGGAAGTCGAGGATGTCGTGCGCGCGACGGTGAAGCGCATCGGCTACGAACAGGATGGTTTCCACTGGAAGACCTTCCGGTTCGAGAACAATCTCCACCCGCAATCCGCCCACATCGCGCAGGGTGTCGATGCGTCAGGCAACAAGGATGAAGGCGCGGGCGATCAGGGCATCATGTTCGGCTATGCGGCCGACGACACGCCCGATCTGATGCCGGCGACGCTCTATTACAGCCACAAGATCCTAGAGCGCATGGCCGCCGACCGTCATTCGGGCGCGGCGCCGTTCCTGGAGCCCGACGCCAAGAGCCAGGTGACCTTGCGCTACGAGGGCAGCAAGCCCGTCGCCGCCACCGCGATCGTGGTCTCGACCCAGCATGGCAAGGGTTATGACGAGGGCGAAAAGGAGGCCGAGCTCAAGGCCTATGTGAAGCAGGTCGTTGCCGACATCCTTCCGGCCGAGCTGCTCTCCGACGCGACCGAATATCACATCAACCCGACGGGCAGCTTCGAGATTGGCGGGCCGGATGGCGACGCGGGCCTGACCGGCCGCAAGATCATCGTCGACACCTATGGCGGCGCATCGCCGCACGGCGGCGGCGCGTTCAGCGGCAAGGACCCGACCAAGGTCGATCGCTCGGCGGCTTATATCACCCGCTATCTGGCGAAGAATATCGTTGCCGCCGGGCTCGCACAGCGCTGCACGATCCAGCTGGCCTATGCGATCGGCGTATCGAAGCCGCTGTCGCTCTATGTCGATACGCACGGCACCGGCTCCGTCGGCGACGACAAGATCGAGGCGGCGATCATGAGCCTCCCCAAGCTGGGTGGCCTGACGCCGCGCAGCATCCGCACGCACCTTGGCCTCAACAAGCCGATCTACCAGAAGACGGCCGCCTACGGCCATTTTGGCCGCAAGGCTGAGGGCGACTTCTTTCCGTGGGAGCGTACCGATCTGGTCGAAGACCTGAAGGCGGCACTCTGAACTATTGCGGGCGGCCTATCCCGCCCGCAGCGGGCTTTCGATGCAACCGTACCAGCCGAGGCCGGCATAGGTCTCGTAGCCCGGCGTGAGCGCGTAGGCGACCAGCCGGTCGCCATGTTGATAATAACCCCGGTTTGGATCCTCGATCTGCAGGGGATATTGCTCGGTCAATATCCCCTTTCCATCGGACGCGGCAATGATGCGGAAACCGGCATCAAGCAGCATGACGCGCGTATCGGCGCGTTCGTCCTGATCCAGGCTTGCTCCCTCGACAATCGAGGCCGTTTGCGGCGCCCAGTCGAAGAATATGCCGAGCGCGCCAATGGGCTCGCCGTGGGTTGCGCCGTCCCGCCGGACCGCCGTCGAATAGGTCGCGACCGGTGCGTTGCCCAATATTGCGTTGCGCGCGATGTCGCAGACGTGAAAATGCGCTCCGCTGGGTGCGTCCATCGCGCTCTCGAACCAGTCGGCCCGGGATATGTCGGCACCCATTGCCGCGGGGTAGCGATCGGGGCGCCCGGTCGCGATGACTGTACCGTTCCGGTCCGCGATCCACAGGTCCAGATAGACGGTGTAGGATCGCAGGATCGTCGCCAGCCGTTCGCTTGCAAAGGCTACCGCCGCATCCCTGGGATCCCGTAAAAGGTCGGTCACCGCCCTGTCGGTGGCCCACCACCGAACATCGCAGGACCGCTCGTACAGATTGCGGTCAATGATTTCGACCGCGTTGCGCGCAAGATCCGCGAAGCGGGCACCGCGCATGTCGCGGCGCAATGTCTCTCCCGCTGTTTCTAACAAGCCGACATTGGCCCGGATTGCCGCACGCAACTCGGCGGAAACCTCGCGGATCGCGTGGGCGAGCGTTCCCACCTCTTGGGCGACGACGGAGAAGGCGTCTCCCGCCGATCCTGCTCGCGCCGCCTCCAGTCGGGCGTTGATCGCGAGAATGCCAGTCTGGCGCATGACCTGATCGATCACGCCGACCTTCTCTTCGGTCACCCGCGACACTTCATAAGCCAGATCGAGAAAACGGTCCTGCATGCGGCCTCCACGGCTTCACTGCAGGCACCCTATCCGGACGAAGCTATATTGCTCCTTTCATCCAAATTCCATCCGATATGGTTAAATTCCGGTAAAGCCAGGACGGAAGCGTAACGACTTTCCGGGCGCCATAAACGCGGACAAGCTATTTTTCCCCCCTGCCCTTGCGGAACAGCGGGGCCTGGTTGGACTTGTAGAAGTCCTGGACGTGGCTCCAGCCTTCCTCGGCAGTTTCGCAGAAGCGGAACAGGTCCAGGTCCTGCGGCGCGACCACCCCTTCCTCGACCAGCGCGTCGAAATTGACGACGCGGTTCCAGAAATCCTTGCCGTAGAGCAGGATGGGCACGACCGCGGTCTTGCCGGTCTGGACAAGCGTCAGCAGCTCGAAGAATTCGTCGAACGTGCCGAACCCGCCCGGGAACACCGCCACTGCCCGCGCCCGGATCAGAAAGTGCATCTTCCGCAGCGCGAAATAGTGGAAATTGAAGCTCAGGTGCGGCGTCACATACGCGTTGGGCGCCTGCTCGAACGGCAGCACGATATTGAGCCCGATCGAATCCTTGCCGACGTCCGCAGCTCCGCGGTTGGCCGCCTCCATGATTGCGGGTCCGCCGCCCGAGCAAACCACGAACTGACGCATCCCGTCGGCCGAATTGGGCGCCCCGCTCGCCAGCCGGGCAAGCTGGCGCGCCACATCATAATAATGCGATTTCGCCTTGAGGCTTTCCGCGATGCGACGCTGCGTATCGGTCTTGGCAGCCGCGACCACCTGATCGGCATGTTCGGGAGAGGGAATGCGCGCCGAGCCATACATGACGAAGGTCGAGCCGATTCCGGCCTCTTCCTGCAGCACTTCGGGCTTCATCAGTTCAAGCTGGAAACGCACCGGGCGCAGATCGTCGCGCAACAGGAAATCGGGGTCCTGATAGGCGAGGCGATAGGCCGGATCGGACGTCTGCGGCACGACGTGCTTCACCTGCGCGGCCGACGCGGCATCGTCCTTGGCTTTGGGGAAGATGCGATTGGGAATGCTGGTATCTGTCATTCTGTCGAGTCTCGGAAAAAACGAAGGTGGTTAGCGGCAATATCGACCTGCGCCCATATGGAAATGAAAATGGCCTGAAGACCATCGCGCCGGCGATCGACTTGCGACCTTCGTCGCCAGGACGGTTGCTTGACAGCACGGTTGCAGCGGGCAGATGGGAGCGCAAACATAGAGAGAGGATAAGCCGATGAAGCACTTGGCGCTGTTCGCCGCGTGTCTGGCTTTCGTAGCCGGAGCCGCGCCCGCGCAGGAGCGCTTTCCGCTCTGGCCGCATGGCGTACCGGGCTTCGAGGCGCGTGCCGCCATCCCGGAAATCAGCCAGGATTGGTGGACAAAGCACATCAACAATCCGAGCGTGACCGCGTACCTGCCCGATCCAGCCAAGGCCAACGGCACCGCAATCGTGGTAATCCCTGGCGGGGCTCATGCGCTGCTGGTGACGACGAGCGAAGGCGAGGCGGTCGGCAAATGGCTCAGCGAACGCGGCGTGGCCGCCTTCGTGCTGCGCTACCGCCTGTTCCGGGAAGAAGGCTCACCTTACTCGCTCGACGACGCGCGCGCCGATACCGAGCGTGCGGTCCGCTTCGTTCGTGCCAATGCCAGCAAGTTCAATGTCGATCCGCATCGGATCGGCGTGATCGGCTTCTCGGCCGGTGGCGAACTCGCGCGGATGGCGACCTTGAGCCCCCCGGTCGCTCCGCGCGGTAAAGGCGACGCGATCGACTTCCTCTCCGCACGGCCCGATTTCTCGCTGCTGATTTTTCCGGGACCGCTCCATAGCGACGAGCATGTAACCAAGAACGCGCCGCCGATTTTCCTCGCCGCGGCGAACGATGACCAATGCTGCTCGCAGCCCCCGATCGACGTGTTCAAACTCTATCGCGACACGGGCGCCTCGGCCGAACTGCACATCTATCGGGCGGGGGGCCATGCCTACAATCTCGGAGAGCGGACCGACCTGATCGCGCTCAAACATTCGCCGCAGCAGATCGAGGATTGGCTGTCCGACAGCGGACTGCTCGGCCACCCCGCGCCGTCCGTGGAGCCGCATCTCGACCCTCAGCCCAAGGTCAAATGAACCCGCTCCATCGCGAAGCGAGTCCGCGTGTCTCCATTTGACGCAGCGCGGTTGACTCCCCCGCAGCCGCCCTTATGAGCGGCGGCGGGCCACGCCGTCCCAACGCGGCGCGTGCTCTCTGCAAGGAGAGACTACATGACTGACACTGCCCCCGCGGCCGCCACGTTGGCTGTCGCGACTCGCGAGGCTCCGGCCAAACCGGCCACCAAGCCCGCCCGCCCCTTTTTCTCATCCGGCCCCTGCGCCAAGCCTCCCGGCTGGCATGCGGATGGTCTTGCCGGTGGCAGCCTTGGCCGCTCGCACCGCTCCAAGATCGGCAAAAGCCGGATCGTCCATGCGATGGACGTCACCCGCCACATATTGAAGCTGCCCGATACGCACCGCATCGGCATCGTTCCCGCGTCCGACACCGGCGCGGTCGAGATGTGCCTGTGGTCGATGCTGGGCGCCCGCCCCGCGACGATGATGGCTTGGGAAAGCTTCGGTGAAGGTTGGGTCACCGATGTCGTCAAGCAGCTCAAGATCGACGCCCGCGTGATGAAGGCCGATTATGGCCAGCTTCCCGATCTGGACGCGGTCGACTGGTCGACCGACGTGGTCTTCACCTGGAACGGTACGACATCGGGCGTGCGCGTGCCGAATGGCGACTGGATTCCGGACGACCGTGAAGGTCTCGCCATTTGCGACGCCACCTCGGGCATTTTCGCGGCCGACCTGCCGTGGGACAAGCTCGATGTCGTGACCTTCTCCTGGCAGAAAGTATTGGGCGGCGAAGGCGCGCATGGCGTGCTGATCCTAGGCCCCCGCGCGGTCGAGCGGCTCGAAACCTATGTCCCGGCCTGGCCGCTCCCCAAAATCTTCCGCATGACGAAGGGCGGCAAGCTCAACGACACGATCTTCAAGGGCGACACGATCAACACGCCGTCAATGCTGGCGATCGAGGATTGCATCTGGAGCCTGGAATGGGCGCTTGGTCTGGGCGGCCTCAACGCGCTGATCGATCGTGCCGACGCCAATGCAACGGCGCTCGATGCGTGGGTGCAGAAGACGGACTGGATCGAGCATCTCGCCGCGGATCCCGCGACGCGATCCAATACCAGCGTCTGCCTCAAGTTCGCGGCCCATGCGGTCGAAGGACTGGACGACGCGGGCAAGCTCGCGTTGGTCAAGAAGATCGCTTCGCTGCTGGAGGTTGAAGACGCGGCATATGATGTCGCCGGCTATCGCGATGCCCCTCCGGGCCTCCGTATCTGGTGCGGCGCCACGGTTGATACCGCAGACATCGAGGCCCTCGGCCCCTGGCTCGACTGGGCCTACCACACCGCCAAGGCAGCCTGATTCCATCCCAATCCACGTCATCCCAGCGAAAGCTGGGATCTCATGAGGTTGACTTCAGCCGCCTGAGATCCTGATTTTCATCAGGATGACGATAAGCAGAAAGGCTTATCGCCATGCCCAAGGTACTTATCAGCGACAAAATGGACCCGCGCGCGGCCGAGATCTTCCGCGAACGCGGGCTCGAGGTGGACGAGATTACCGGCAAGACGCCTGAAGAATTGAAGGCGATGATCGGCCAATATGATGGCCTCGCCATCCGCAGCTCGACCAAGGTCACCAAGGAGATTTTGGAAGCCGCGAACAATCTGAAGGTCGTCGGCCGCGCGGGGATCGGCGTCGACAATGTCGACATCCCCGCTGCCAGCGCCAAGGGCGTGGTGGTGATGAACACGCCGTTCGGCAATTCGATCACCACCGCAGAACATGCGATCGCTTTGATGTTCGCGCTCGCGCGCGATCTGCCGGAGGCGGACAAGTCGACCCAGGCGGGCAAGTGGGAGAAAAACCGCTTCATGGGCGTCGAGGTCACCAACAAGACGCTGGGCCTGATCGGCGCGGGCAATATCGGCTCGATCGTCGCGGATCGGGCATTGGGCCTCAAGATGAAGGTCGTCGCGTTCGACCCCTTCCTCACGCCTGAGCGCGCAGTCGAGCTAGGCGTCGAGAAGGTGGAGCTGGACGAGCTGTTGAAGCGTGCCGACTTCATCACGCTTCACACGCCGCTCACCGACAGCACGCGCAATATCCTGTCGAAGGAAAACCTCGCCAAGACCAAGAAGGGCGTGCGCATCATCAATTGCGCGCGCGGCGGGCTGATCGACGAGGCGGCGCTCAAGGAAGGGCTGGACTCGGGCCATATCGCAGGCGCAGCGCTCGACGTGTTCGTGACCGAACCGGCCAAGGAATCGCCGCTGTTCAACACGCCCAACTTCATCTCCACCCCGCATCTGGGCGCGTCGACGACCGAAGCGCAGGTCAATGTCGCGATCCAGGTCGCCGAACAGATGGCCGACTTCCTGATGACGGGCGGCGTCACCAACGCGCTCAACATGCCGAGCCTGTCGGCAGAGGAAGCGCCCAAGGTGAAGCCCTACCTCGCACTCGCCGAAAAGCTCGGCAGCCTGGTTGGCCAACTCGCGCACGACAACCTCACCAAGATCTCGATCGAGGTCGAGGGTGCGGCAGCGGAACTCAATCTGAAGCCGATCACCGGTGCGGTTCTGGCGGGCCTGATGCGCGTCTATTCCGACACGGTGAACATGGTGAACGCGCCCTATCTCGCCAAGGAGCGCGGGCTGGACGTGCGCGAAGTGCGCCACGATCGGGAGGGCGATTATCACACGCTCATCCGCGTCTCCGTCCAGACCAGTCAGGGCGAGCGTTCGGTCGCAGGAACGTTGTTCGCCAACTCGCTGCCGCGCCTGGTCGAGATTTTCGGGATCAAGGTCGAAGCCGATCTGTCTGACCGCATGCTCTACGTCGTCAACGAGGACGCCCCCGGCTTCATCGGCCGTCTGGGCACCGCGCTCGGCGAAGCGGGCGTCAATATCGGCACCTTCCACCTCGGCCGGCGCAATGCGGGCGGCGAGGCGGTGTTGCTGCTCTCGGTCGACCAGCCGGTCGACGGGGCGCTGGAGAAGGTCAAGGCGCTGCCGGGCGTGAAGACGGTCAAGGCGCTCGATTTCGTATAAGGTGAAACCAAACGGCCGTTCGTCCCAGCGAAACCGGGGGACGAGCGGCCTCTTGGCAGTCTGCGTTTGAAGGGCATGAAAATGGCGACCACGATTGTGGAGGGGACCAAATCGTCCCGTCTGGAGATCGTGGACGGGCTGCGCGGCTACGCGCTGTTCGGGCTCTTTCTGGTCCATATCACCGGCTATTTCGAGCTCTACAATGCGCGACCCGTGCCCAGCCTGGTGCAGGATACGGTGCTGTGGCTGTTCCTCGGCAAGTCGTTCAGCCTGCTCGCCATCTGCTTTGGCTTCAGCTTCTTCGTGATGATGGACGGCGCGCGGCGGCGGGGCCAGCCCTTTGCCGGCCGCTTCGCCTGGCGGCTCGCGATCCTGTTCGTGATCGGCCTGCTGCATTCGTTAATCTATCGCGGCGACATCATCGCCGTGCTGGCGACAGCCGGCTTCATCCTGATCCCGTTCGACCGCATCCGATCCAATCGCGCCTTGCTTGCGATCGCGATTTTCCTGCTGCTCCAGCCCTTTCTGATCTTTCGCATTCTCGCGGGGTTCGCCGGCTACGATTGGGCCTGGGCCGAACCGCTTTTCTACGACGATGGCGGCGCGATGCGGCCGTCCTTGTTCGGCACGTTCGGCGAGCTGCTGCAGGCGAACATCGTCGCGGGCAAATTCAGCAAATGGGCTTTCTATATCGAGACCGGCCGAATCGTGGAGATATTGGGTCTCTACCTGATCGGCCTGGTGCTGGGGCGGGTACGCTTCTTCGCTGAGCCGGAACGCTTTGCGCGCATGCGCTGGCTGGGCCTGATCGCCGCGGTCGTGCTGATCGTGCCGCTCTCTTATCTCCGTCCGCTCGCCTGCTGCCACAGCCGGGGGCCATTCTACTGGACCGACGTGATGGTCTCGGGCTGGATCGATCTTGCCGGAATGGCGATTTCGATGCTGCTGTTCGTCCAGCTCTGGCTGTGGAGTGCGGACAGGTTGCTGCGCTATCTGATCGCGCCGGGCCGGATGACGCTGACGCTGTATATCGGGCAAAGCCTCGTGTTCGTGCCGGTCTATTATGGGTTCGGCCTGCATCTGTGGGATCGAATCACCCAGCCGGAGGCGCTGATCCTCGGCCTGGCCGCCTTCGCCGCGCAGCTTATCTACGCTACCTATTGGTTCCGGCACTTCCATTACGGGCCGCTCGAATGGTTGTGGCGAGCGGCAACCAAGCTTTCGTTGGACGTCCCCTTTCGCCGCCGCGAAGAGTCGCTAAAGACGGCCGCGCAATGAGCATCGCACCAGGCCTCCTGCCCGAAGGGCTACGCGACCGCCTTCCACCCCAGGCGGAGGCAGCGTCGCGCCTGATGCATCGCGTGATCGTGGCGATCGGGCGGCATGGTTATGCGCGCGTGATGCCGCCGCTCGCCGAATTCGAGGAAAGCCTGGTCGGGCGCCTCAAATCGTCGCGCGCGCAGGATCTGTTCCGCATGGTCGATCCGGTGTCGCAGCGGATGCTCGCGCTTCGCCCCGACATCACCGCGCAGATCGGCCGCATCGCCGCGACCCGCATGGGCCACGAACCGCGCCCGCTGCGGCTCGCTTATGGCGGCACGGTGATCAAGCTCCGCGCGACGCAGCTCCGTCCGGAACGCGAGCTGATGCAGGCCGGCGCAGAGCTGGTGGGCAGCCACAGCGTGGCGGCGGTGATCGAGATTTTGCGGGTCGCGCTCGATGCACTCAAGGCGGCAGGCGTCAGGGATATCAGCTTCGACCTGACGCTGCCCGACCTGGTCGATACGCTCGCTACCGGCGCGATGCCGATCGATCCGGCGCGGGTCGGTGAAGTGCGCGGCTTGCTCGACGCCAAGGACGCAGGCGGCCTCGCCGCGGCGGGCGCCGGGGCTTATCTGCCGCTGCTTTCAGCAGCCGGCCCGATCGACGGTGCCCTGCGGAAGCTGCGCGCGCTCGACCGCACACAGGCGCTCGACAGCCGCCTTGCTGCGATCGAACAGATAGCGGCCGCGATCGGCGATGAGGTCGCGCTCACGCTCGACCCGACCGAGCGGCATGGCTTCGAATATCAAAGCTGGATCGGCTTCTCCCTGTTCGGCGGCGGTCTGACCGGCGAAATCGGGCGCGGCGGCAGCTACACGATCCTGCATCCGGACGGTCGCGAAGAGCCTGCCGTCGGCGTCTCGCTCTACATCGATCCGCTGGTCGATATCGGCCTGGGCGTCGAGCCCGCACGTCGCGTCTTCCTGCCGCTGGCCCACGATCCCGCCGCCGCCGCACGCCTGCGGGGCGAGGGCTGGACCACGATTGCCGCCCTTTCCGAAACCGACCAGCCGCATGGCTGCACCCACCGGCTCGACGGCACCACGCCCATCGCGCTCTGAAGGATAGAACATGGCCAACGTCACCGTCATCGGCGCCCAATGGGGCGATGAGGGCAAGGGGAAGATCGTCGACTGGCTGGCAAGCCGCGCCGACGTCGTCGTCCGCTTCCAGGGCGGACACAATGCCGGCCACACGCTCGTCGTCGGCAACAATGTCTACAAGCTGAGCCTGCTGCCTTCGGGCATCGTCCGCGGCACCCTGTCGGTGATCGGCAACGGCGTGGTGCTCGACCCCTGGCACTTCCGCACTGAGGTCGCCAAGCTGCGCGATCAAGGCGTCGATGTGAACCCGGACAATCTCCAGGTCGCCGAGACCTGTCCTTTGATCCTGCCCTTCCATCGCGATCTCGACGCGCTGCGCGAGGATGCGAGCGGCAACAAGATCGGCACCACCCGTCGTGGCATCGGCCCGGCCTATGAGGACAAGGTCGGCCGCCGCGCGATCCGCGTCTGCGATCTCGCGCATCTCGACAATCTCGAGCCCGAGCTCGATCGCCTGTTCGCGCATCACGATGCGCTGCGCGCCGGCTTCAACCAGCCGCCGGTCGATCGCACCGCATTGATGGCGGAGCTGCGCGAGGTGGCGGACTTCCTCCTGCCCTACGCCAAGCCGGTATGGCGCACATTGGATGAGGCCAAGTCACGCGGCCGCCGCATGCTGTTCGAGGGCGCGCAGGGCGTTCTGCTCGATGTCGATCACGGCACCTATCCGTTCGTCACCTCGTCGAACACGATCGCCGGCACAGCGGCCGGCGGCTCGGGTCTCGGGCCCAATGCGCCGGGCTATGTGCTGGGCATCACCAAGGCCTACACCACGCGCGTCGGCGCGGGCCCTTTCCCGACCGAGCAGGACAATGAGACCGGCGAGCGCCTTGGCGTGCGCGGGCACGAGTTCGGCACGGTCACGGGGCGCAAGCGCCGCTGCGGCTGGTTCGACGCGGTGCTGGTGCGCCAGGCGGTCGCGGTGTCGGGCATCACCGGCATCGCGCTGACCAAGCTCGACGTGCTCGACGGCTTCGAGGAACTGAAGATCTGCGTGGGCTACACGCTCAACGGCAAGGATTATGATTATCTGCCGCCGCATCCGAGCGACCAGGCCTCGGTCGAAGCCGTCTACGAGACGATCGAAGGCTGGAGCGAGTCCACCGCCGGCGCGCGATCCTGGGCCGATCTGCCCGCGCAGGCGATCAAATATATCCGCCGGATCGAGGAATTGATCGGCTGCCCCGCGGCAATCGTCTCGACCAGCCCCGAGCGCGAGGACACTATCCTGGTGCGCGATCCCTTCCGGGATTGAGGGTCAGCGGCTCGACAGGATGAAGCTGTTGCCGTCGGGGTCGCGGAAGCGGCAGAAACTCCCCCACGGCTGCTTTTCCGGCGGCGAGATATCGACGCCGCGCTCGCTCAACTGGCGATATGTGTAGTCGACATCGTCGCATTGGAACGAGCCGTTGAAGAACGTGCCGATGCGATCCTCCTGCCCCTCGGGTGTGAAGAGGACCATACCGGTCTGCGCGCCGGGAATGGTGAGTTCGATCCACCGCTGCGCGCCCATCGGCTGATCGGTCGCGACCTTGAACCCCATCTTTTCGGTCCAGAAAGCGAGCGCCTTGTCCTGATCGCGAGTAGGGATGCTGACGAATTTGAGCTGCCTGATCATGCGCCTATCCTCCGCCCACGGGGCTAGGATGGACGCTTGCGAAGGGAAAGAATAGCAATCATTGCTATAGCAATGATCCACGCGCTGCAGATCGACCGCTACGTTATCGCGACATTGATGCGCGACCTGGTTGGCCACGACCATCGCCCCTCGGCCTTTCTGGTTTACCTTGCGCTGCTCGACCTCGGCGAAAACCGCGCGGCGCCGAGCCACGCGCAACTCGCCGAGCAGACCGGACTGTCCAAGCGCACTGTACAGGATGCGCTGGGCCATCTCGCCAAGCGCGGCCTGATTTCCATCAAGCGCGCGGGCCGCACCGAGCCGGCGATCGTGGAGCCGCTCTTTCCGTGGCGGCGGAGCGCTTAGACTTTCGGCTTGCCGGGCTGCGCCTTGATCCGTGCGATCATGCCGTACATGGGCGTTCCTCCCTATGCGGCGGCAGGACCGCCCGCCGCCATCACGGTCCGCCGGTCAATCACCTCAGATCCGGCGGCGTCGCCTCGGCCTTGAGCATGGCGATCGCCTCGTCGAGCTTCATCACCTGCTGGCCTTCGCTGCCGAGGCGGCGGATGGCGACGGTGCCCTCTTCCGCCTCGCGCTTGCCGACCACGAGCAAGGCTGGAACCTTGGCCAGGCTGTGCTCGCGCACCTTGTAATTGATCTTCTCGTTGCGCAGATCGGCCTCGGCACGAAGTCCCGCGGCGCGGAGCCTGGCGACCACCTCTTCGGCATAGCCATCGGCGTCGGATACGATCGTCGCTGTCACCGCCTGCACCGGCGCGAGCCAGAGCGGGAAACGGCCAGCATGATGCTCGATCAGGATGCCGATGAAGCGTTCGAACGTGCCGAGGATCGCACGGTGGAGCATCACCGGGCGGTGCTTCTCGCCATCCTCGCCCACGTAAGACGCGTCGAGCCGCTCGGGCAGGACCGTATCGGTCTGCATCGTGCCGCACTGCCACGTCCGCCCGATCGCGTCGGTCAGGTGGAATTCGAGCTTGGGCGCGTAGAAAGCGCCTTCGCCCGGCAGCTCTTCCCAGCCATATTCCTCGGTATCGCGGCCCGTGGCCTTGACCGCGTCGCGCAGCGACTGCTCGGCCCAGTCCCACATCGCGTCGGTACCGAAGCGCTTCTCAGGCCGCAGCGCGAGCTTGATCGCATATTTCTCGAAGCCGAGATCGCGATAGACGATATCGAGCAGGTCGCAGAACATGCGCACCTCCTCGATCAGCTGGTCCTCGCGCACGAACAAATGCGCGTCGTCCTGCGTGAACTGGCGCACGCGCATGATGCCATGGAGCGCGCCATGGGCTTCGTTGCGATGGCAGCAGCCGAATTCGGCCAGCCGCAAGGGCAGATCGCGATAGGATTTGATGCCCTGACGGAAGATCAGCACATGCGCCGGGCAATTCATCGGCTTCAATGCCATCAGGTCGGAATCGCCCGAAAGCACGGGCCCTTCCTCCTCGGCATTGGGGATTTCGTCGGGAACGACGAACATATTCTCGCGATATTTTCCCCAGTGGCCGGACTGCTCCCACTGGCGCGCGTCCATCAATTGCGGTGTCTTGACCTCGCGATAGCCGGCCGCGTCGAGCCTGCGGCGCATATAGGCCTCGAGCTGGCGCCACAATATATAGCCCTTGGGGTGCCAGAAGACGCTGCCATGCGCCTCGGCCTGGAGGTGGAACAGGTCCATCTCCTGTCCGATCTTGCGATGGTCGCGCTTGGCAGCCTCCTCCAGCCGGACGAGATGCGCGTCGAGCTGCTTCTTGTTGAGCCAGCCAGTGCCGTAGATGCGGCTCAGCATCGCGTTCTTCTGGTCGCCGCGCCAGTAAGCGCCCGACACGCGCGTCAGCTTGAACGCCTGCGGATCAAGCTTGCCAGTCGAGGCAAGATGGGGGCCGCGGCACATGTCGAACCATTGGCCCTGACGATAGACAGTGAGCTCCTCGCCCTCGGGCAGTTCGGCGGCCCATTCGGCCTTGAAGGTCTCACCCTGCTGCTTCCACGTCGCGATCAGATCCTCGCGCGTCCACACTTCGCGAACGAGCTTCTCGTCACGGGCGATGATCGCGCGCATCTCGGCCTCGATGGCGGGCAGGTCCTCCTCCGTGAAGGGCCGGTCCTTGGGCGCGAAGTCGTAATAGAAGCCGTCGTCCGTCGACGGACCGAAGGTGATCTGCGTGCCCGGGAACAGCTTCTGCACCGCATCGGCCAGCACGTGCGCGTAATCGTGGCGGGCCAGTTCGAGCGCGTCCTTCTCGTCGCGCGCCGTCACCAGCGCGAGGCTCGCATCCTGCTCCAACGGACGCATGATGTCGCGCAGTTCGCCATCGACGCGCGCGGCGATCGCGGCCTTGGCCAGGCCCGGCCCGATCGCGGCCGCGATGTCCGCCGGAGTAGTGCCGGGCGCGACTTCGCGCACGGAACCATCGGGCAGGCTGATCTTGAGCATCGCGGACATGAGTTGAGAAATTCCTGGAGTGAGACGGGTAAGTGGTGCCGCCCTATGCCTAAGAAAAGGGCGGGAAGTCCATGTCTGTGTGGCGGCGGCTTAACCCAACCGGCCGGAGCCCTAACGCGTCAGCCTATGGCGAACCGGACGGAGAGGAGGTTGTGGCGGGTCTTTTCAGGGATACCAAGGCGATCGTCAGTAGGACACGGTGACTGTCACCGCGTCATGATAGACCCCGAGCCATGCGTTTTGCTGTGCGGGAATGCGGCCATAGACACTGAGCTTCACCGCGGATCGGCTCGTCGGCGGAAAACTGGCCGCAACGCTCTGACCGCCGCCGGTGTCATCGCCCCAGATGATCGTGCGCGCCGCATTGGTATAAAGATTGTAATAGAGCGGATGCGAGCCGGCCTGCATCGTCCGCGCATTGATATTGCCTGATACGCCCGGGCTCAGCGCAACGCTCATGGTCGAGGCCGCCGGATCCGGTGATGAGCAGGAGACCGAGATCGTACCGACCGTATCGTTCGGGCTGGGCGATTGCGTATCGTAATGGCCGAACGCGATGCTGGTCACCGAGACCGAGCAGCTGCACGCGCCGGATGAAGAGCAACCTGCCCAGGCGGTGCCTGACCAGATAAGGGCCGCGGCAAGGGCCAAAAGGCGGGCGATCATTTCGGGGGCTCCGTGGGACTGCAGGTCAAAGGTCCGATACGAGGCAACTCAACACCCTTCGGCACGGCGGGCAGGACTACCCAGCAGGTTCCGGCGGCGCGCTTGGCCACCAGCACCGTTCCGGCCTTAATATCATCCAAGAACACCTCGCCGTCAAAGCCGGCGTAAAATGTCGCAGTGCCGATCGTGAGCGTGGTACCGGGTTCCAGCGGAGCGCCATTCGGGAGATGCACGATCAGCGTGCCCGCTTCGCCGTTGCTGGCCCGGAAATTAGCTTTGACGCCAGACAGATAGCGCGGGACGACGATCAGATTATCGGTCGCGAGCACTGACTCGAGCCGCAGGTCGTTCGGTGAAATCGAAATCCGATTTGCTTCGTAGGGCCGCAAATTGGTGACGACCGCGACGCCCGAACCGTTGGTCGCTCCGACCAGCCGGTTCTCCTGATAGACGCGCACGCCTCTCTCGCCGTTACCAATATCGACGATCGCGAAACTCGAATCCAGCCGCCTGGCGGGCAGGACCGACGAGCCCGACACAATCAAACTGCCGCTCGCCAGCAAACGTTCATCGGTCTGGCCAGCAAAGCGCTCGATCCCGCCGGACAGGTCGATCGCGCGACCGCGATAGTCCAGTTGTGCCAGCTGCTGGTTGTTCTGGCCCTGGCTCGCAACGAGGCGATAGCCCCAGCCCTTATCATCCGGCAGGTTGAGCTGGCTCTCGATGCGGCGATTGTCGCTGTCGACCTGGGCGAAGGCGGTTCCGCGTGTACCGAAAGCGACTGACAGGCTGACGCCGACCGTGGTGTCGGGACTGCCGCCATTCGAATGGCTGCGCAGCGCGAAGGCGCTGAAATAGCCGAGCTTGCCGAGCTGCCGCCCATAAGTGGCCGACGAAACGCGCGTATGGGTGCCGTCGCTGAGACGCAGATACGAGACGTTGGCAGACAAGCTGCCGAACCGACGGCCGTTAACGCCACCGCTCAGCTGCAGGGTCTCGCGCGGCCGCTCCAGATCGCGGTCCAGGCCCAGCTGAAGATAATCAGGAGACCGATATTCGTAACTCGCGGTCACCGACCAATGCTGGCTCAGGCGCGACGCAAAGACGCGGTAGAGATATCCCGATCCGTAGCCGCTGGTGGTTGAAACGGAGCTAGCCAGGCCAATTTCTCCCGCCTTGCCGATCACGGCCGCGATGGCTCCTCCCGCATCCTGCGTTTTGGTTGAGGCTTCGGCCCGGGTCTCGATCGTGAGCCCGGAAGTCAGCCCGTACCGATAAGAGCCGGCAACGAAAGGAGGTCCATAATCGAAGGACAGGCGACCATAATTGTGACGCTCCGCCCCTGCCTCGACCGAGAAATCGGACAACCCCTGCCGCAGCAAGTTGGTACTGACATAATAACTGGACAAGACACGATGCTCGACGCCCAGCGCGTCCTTCACCACCACCGACACGTCGCCCGCGCCCGACACCACCGGCAGGCGGTTAAGCGTGAAGGGCCCCTGCTCCACCTGCCCCTGATAGTTGAGCACATTGTTGACATATAATTGCACGTTCGACGGCAATTGTGCCTGGCCACCAAAGGTGGGCGTCGGAAAGGAGAGGAAGCCCGGTTGCAGGCTGAAGTCCGTGCCCCACTTGATGCCGCCGAAGCGGACGGGCTGCTCCCAGATCGAGATATGGGTGAGCGTGTCGCCCAGCGTGAGCCGGGTCAGCCCGCTCGGATCGTCATGCACCGCGAACGTATCGAGCCGGACGATGTCGTGGCCGCGGGAATTGTTGCCGACAGTGAAGCTGTTTTCGACCAGCCCCATCCGGTCGGACAGACCCATTTCGAAAAAGGCGCCGGCGATGGTCGACCGTCGCGCATGTTGTACGCTGAGGTCATAATTGAGGAATGCGGTGCGCGCCGCCTCGGAGGGCGGTGGCGTCGCGGGCGCGCCGGAAATCAGGCTTGATTCAAACGATCCGGCAGGGACGTCGATCTGAAGCTGCTGTGAACCCCTGTCGACGCGAAAGGTGAGCCCAGGAATCGCATTGAGCGGCGCGAACGCCTGGCCGTCAATCTCAACAGGCTGGCCGGTAAATACCAACCGCCAACGCTTCATATCGTCTGTCGGTATCAGTGTTCGGCCATCACGCACTGTCACGATCGTATCACCGGGCATTTCATGACCGTTGATCACCACACCAAGTACGGTCATCGCACCTTCGTCGGCCGCAGGGTTGAAGCCCGCGGTCTGCGCAGGCGGCATATTTGTCGCATTGCCCCCCGCCGGGCGCTGGTCTCCATCGATCGCGCCCAAATCATAGCTGATCGGCGGCGGTGCCGGATCGCCGACAGCCTGCGTCGCGCCCAAAATGGCGAGGATGCAGGCGGGTATCCTAGGGGTGGCTCGAGGCACCTTCGGACGCCCCCACGCGTACATTTGCAGTGAAGGCGGTCTGATCGCTCTCGGCCGCCAACTTCAACACGGTTCCCATCGCCACCCGGTCTGCCTGCGGAATTCGGATTGTGCCCGTCGCCCCCGGCAGGACATACAAATTCACAGTCTTGCTCAAGGGTGCAACCGTATCCCCGGAAAGATTGACCCTTTTAATCTGGACATGCGTGTTGCCGACGTTGCGGACCACCAGCTCGATCCCCTGCGCCGACTGCCTGGCATTCCATTCCACCGACACGGTTGGGTTGGGCGTGGGCACAAACACCGGGACCATCAATCGCAGCACGGTCGCCAGCCCGTTCTCGACGCGTTGGCGCGGCACTTCCTGTATGACAATGCGGTAGCTGCGCTCCTGGATATCGGCCTTTGTGCGCAATGCGAAGCGGGCGACCTGCTGCTCGCCCCCCTTGAGCAGGAATACGCCAGGATTGGCGAGCACCTCACGCGTCGGCGTGAGCACATCACCCGTCGCGTCCTGCTTCCACGAGAGCACATTCAATTGCAGCAACGTGTCGCTGTTACCGCGATTGATGAGCGTCATCACCGCATTGGGATTTTGCGAATCGAGCGTGATGCGGATCGGAGAGACTTGCAGATCCGCGGCAAAGGCAGGTGCGGCAAAAACCGCGAGCAAGAGGCCGGCCAGCAGCCGCGCGAGATCAGAAACTGTAGGTAATGCGGATCGCGTCGATCGGCGCGACCGCCTCGCCCACGGTGCGCATGGCACCGCCCGCAAAAGCGACACCCTCTCGCTCCGCCGCCCCGGCAACCGATTGCGATATACCAAGCCGCGGACCATCCTTAGCTGTGTGCACATGTTCATCAGCACCGGTCAACTGATCGCTCGTGACGGCGATACGCTCCAGCCCCACGCCCACCGCATAGGGTGCTCCGCCTGCACAGCTCGCGGATCGGCTCTCCGTGCGGATCAGGCATCGATCCATGACGGTGACACTGACCCCCAGGTCAGCGCTTACCGATCCCGCATACGCCGGCCCACAGGCCGCCAAGCCGATCCCAACTGCTAACAGCCACTGACGCACCGCCCGCCCCTCAGTCCATCGAGGGTTCGGGCAGCGAAGTTACCCGAACCTTAGACTGACCTTAGACGGGCCCCTCTCTCGGTCCGGTTGAGCAACTTGGTTAGGAAACGTGCTTGATAAGATTTAACTAACGCCCGTGCCGTCGCCGGCACGGAGGTAAGCCCGCGAGCGATCAGAAATTGATCGTGGCGATGACGGTGTCGGTGTAGCTGCCTGGCGCCGGAGTGGGGCCGGCGGCGATGCGACCATAAACCGTCTGGTTCTGCGAGGTGCCCGTGCCGGTGCCGGCCACCGTGTCGGTCCCGATCGCGTTGCCCCAGTTGGTCGAGCGGGTCGAGTCGCTGAACAACGCGTAGCTCAGGGTATCCGTGCCCGAAGTCATCTTGCGGTTCGAGGTCGTGGCACCCGTGCCGGTGCCGGCACCGAGGCCGATCGTCCAGGCAGTACCCGTGATACAGTTTGCGGTCACGGTGCCGGTCGCGTCGACCTGGGCGCCCGAATATGTACCGAAAGCCACGGGTGACGTGCTGATCGTGCACGTGGCGACAACGTTAGCGCTAATGCCCAGGTTGGCGGTGGCGCTGCCGGCCGAAGCGGCTGACGCGATGCCAACACACGCACCAAGCCCGACGGCGATTTTGATAAGCTTACGCATGAAACAAATCCCCCCGATCACCCCGGCGCATAGAAACACGCCCGTAATTGGCACGTAGCAGGTGGGTTTTATTAATGCAACGGTAAGAACGTAATTTTGCGCATCGTTAACCAATGATGATGGTTAAGAAGTAAAATTCCGTTGCAATGTCGCATCCAGCAAGCTGATCATGCGCAAATAGTGGCGCAGGCGATATTATTCCAGACTTACCAAAAGTTTGTTGCCGGAATACAGGGTAATACTTTCTACGCCTGCTCTACTCCAGTCCGTGTCGAGATCAAATAAAGCACTCAATCCGGACATGGCTGGCATTTCAGCGAAACCAAATTCGTGTCCGGAATGGTGCTTTTCTTCTGGAAAATCCTCGATCGCAGGCGGCACGCCGTGGCGGGCCTCCCATCGAAAATTCGGACAGCGAAAGGATCAACAATCCCGGGATGCTTAGGCAGCCTTGGACAAAGCGGCAACATTGGCAGCGCAGCGCCGCACGACGGGGCGGAAAGCGATGGCGAGTAGCATCGGCTCCTCGACCGTCTCGGCCGGCGGCGGCACGAAAACCAGGCCGCTGGGCTGCGTGCGATACAGTCCGGGCGCAATCATCTCCATTGCATCGAACAGGGGCGCGGCCTTCGCCGCCGGCTTGCAGCCGAAATCGGTGAAGCTGGCCACGGGGTAGAAGGCGCATTCGTCGATCTGGACGATCTCGGCGACCGCGCCGAGCTGGACGCCGATTGCGAAGCTGCCGGTGCCGGCAGGCACGGTCAGCAGATAATAGCCGTCATGCGTGCAGTTCGCCTGGCTGTTTATAAGGGTCTGACCCTGGGTATCGGCCAGCAAGACGGGAAGCTCGATTCCGCCGACCTGAAAATCGATATGACGCAAGTCCAGTCCGAAGCGGCCGACCGAGGCGAGCGAAAGTGCCAGGGGCAGGCCATGCCGCTGCACCTCGCCGGGAAGGTACATGCGATCCGCGGCCGAGATATAAGGCAGGCCGCGGCGGCGCAGCTGCGCGGCGGACGCCTCGTCGTCGATCAGCTTGATCGTCTCCTGCGTGCCGAGATTGACGTCGTGGTCGAACTGCTCGAGCAGCTCCACTTCCTCCGCCAGCGGCAGATAAAGCAGTCGAGCGAGCGTGGCGGCAGCGAGCTCGCACCGGCCATCAGCGTCGTCCGAAGCAGCTGGGCGATAGGTGCCCTTGCCTTCCTCGCACGTGAAATCGATGCACGCTTTCTGCACCGCGTCGCGCGTCGCGCTCTGCGCGCCCTTCACCCCCGCCGATTTGCGGATCGGCGTGCCGTTGACGTGATAGTCGACCACCGAACCCTGCGCGACCGTGCAGAGCTGTTCGAGCACCGCGATCGGGCCGCATAATGCGTCGAGCAGGCGCGTCTCGTAATTACGGACGTCGAGCAGGCCCTTCTTGTCGAGACCGGTCGGCCAGCGCTCGCGCAGCAACAGATAGCGGCCAGCGACCCGCACCTTGAGCTGCGCAACCAGCGTCGCCTCGGCATTGTTCTGAACCGAGCCATTATAGCCGAGATCGACGAGCATCAGCACATCGCCTTCCTCGACTTGAGCTTCGCGTTTGACATGTGCGGCGAGACGCTGGGCAAAAGCTTCGCTGCGCGTGCAGATGCGGCGCACCCAGGCCGGGCTCAGCACGTTCGCGCGAAACTCCCTGGACGTCCGGCCGACCTGCCGGATTTCGGCGGGATTGAGCAGCAGCTGGCGGCCCAGAATGTCGACATCCTTGGTAGTCTCGGTGACGAGGAAGGCGCGGATTGCCTCTGCGTCGACAAAGCTGGCAGCGAGCGCGGTGAAGCGGCTCAGCTCGACGGCCGCGCCTTCGCCCAGACCCGCGGCTTTGAAAACTTCATGCGGGAGATAGCCGTCGCGGAGCAGGAACAGGATTTTGACGGGGCAGCCGGTGTCGCGCGCCAGATCGTCCGCCTCGGCGCGGACCCAGCGCGCGAAGCCATGCATGATCGGGCCGAGCACGTCATGGCCCAGCCGATCGGAAACCCCGGTCTGTTCGCGGAGCGACAGCTGGGGACGATGCGGCTGGCGAACCGGTTTGCTGATACGGGTGGCGGCATCGATCATCGTCGCGGCGGCGCCCTCGAGGCGCAGACGCTGCTCGGTCACCGCATCGAACTGCTCGAAATGCACGCCTCTGATGCCAATCGCGCGCGTCGCGTGCGCATCTGCCGCGAAATTATCGCCCAGATGAAGGATCGCGCGGGGCGGCAGGCCCAGCGCCTCCAGCACGGGCGAGAACATGCCTTGCGATTTCGATTTACCAACCTCGCACGAGCAGAAGATGCGGTCGATCATCGCCGCCACCTCTTCGCCTGCGGCACGCTCGATCAGGACGCGCAGCTGCTGGTTGGACAAATAGGTATCGCTGACGATGATGACCTTCAGCCCCTTGGCCTTGGCGGCGCGAATCAGTTCGACGACGGGCGCGAAGGCGAAACAATGCCGCGCTTCCGCGTCCAGCTCCTGCGCGATCAGGGCGGCCCGTTCCTCGGCGGTGCCGTTGGGCAGCAGGCGCGCGTAAATGTCCTCGATCGTGACCTCGGTCAGTGCATCGCGCGAGGCGCGCTCATCGCGGGCGCGGGTCTCGGTGTAGGAGCGCATTTCGATGCCGCCGCCGGGCAGCGGCAGGTCCGCGAAAACGTCGCGCGGCATCTGTGCGTTGCGCCAGATCAGCGTATCGAAACAGTCGAGCGACAGGCAGCGAACATCCTGTGGCATGTCGTCGAGCAAGGTCGCGATCTCGTGCGCGCGAACTGCGGTCTTCATCGAGCTCAAACTCCGGGCAAAATGCCTAATCGCGCCCGGTATCGACGAAAGCGGTTGAGAAACGATTAACCTTTCCGCGAAGGGTTTCGATAATCGCGAAAGAGATCGGAAATACAAACGCCCGGACCGTTTCCGGTCCGGGCGCCTGCGTGACGATCGCTCGTCAGCCCCCTTTTTTAGCGGGCCCGCTCGCTTCCGTCTTGCGACGTGCGGGGCCTCACTTCTCCCCGAACCATGGCCTGGGCCTGTGTCCGTATGCTTGTGCTAGGACAATCAACGCGCGGCTGTCATTGCTCTTGTTAACCTGCCGCTCAGAATGAGCGGCCCCTGTGCCCCAAGGGCCACAGCAGATTTTCAGGCAATGACCAGCCGGTCCGCCCCGATTCTGGCAAGCCAGCCGACCATTCCGCCATAGCAAAAGCGCGGATCGAGCGTCGACCCATCCAGGCCCGCCTCTGCCAGCCCGGTCTGGCAAAGCGTTACCTCGGCGCCGAGTTCGAAGCAGCTTTCAAGCAGCGGGTCGGGCGTGCCGGCGAGCATGACCGCACCCGAATCGAGCAATATTCGCACGCGCCCGCCCAATGCCGCCTGCGCCGCGGCAAGCGTCAGCGCCGTGCGGAAACGGACGGGATCGGCCTCTGCGACGATGATGCCGAGGCCGATCATGCCCGGCACCCGCAGCCGGGGTCCTTGGGGAGGGCGATGGTACGGAAACGGAAGTTGAGCGCGTCCACCAGTAGCAGCGTCCCCGCCGGATCGGCTCCGAAGGGCACGATCGCCCGGATCGCCTCGATCGCCGCGAGGCTGCCGAGCATACCGGTGAGTGCGCCGAGCACGCCCTGGTCCGCGCACGAAATGTCGGGCTGGTCGGGATCGTGCCCGACCAGGCAGCGATAGCAGGGTTTATCCGCCTCCCAACCGCGGAACACCGCCAATTGCCCGTCGAACTGCCCGACCGCGGCCGAGATCAAAGGAATTCGTAATCCGCGCCCAGCATCGGCCACTGCCAGCCGCGTCGCGAAATTGTCCGAACCGTCAACCACCACGTCCGCACCCGCGAGCAGATCGGCGGCATTGTCGGCGGTCAGCCGAAGCTGACGTGGTACCACCCTGACGTCGGGATTGAGCAGCGCCACGGCGACCTCGGCTGCCTCGACCTTGGGCTGACCGATATCGTCGGTCGCGAACAGGACCTGGCGCTGCAGGTTGGAGAGTGCGACGACGTCATCATCGATCAAGGTCAGCCGGCCGACGCCCGCCGCCGCCAGATACTGGATCGCGGGGGCACCGATCCCACCCGCGCCGACCAGCACGACATGGCTTTCAAGCAAGCGCTGCTGCCCTGCCCCGCCAATCTCCTTGAGAATGATGTGGCGGGCATAGCGGTCAAGCTGCTGGTCGTTCACCGTCCGGTGGAGCCGAAGCCGCCAATCCCGCGCGCGGTCTCGTCCAGCTCGTCAACCTCGGCGAAGCGGGCGTGCTGAACCGGCGCGGGCACCAATTGCGCAATGCGTTCGCCGCGTGCGATCGGGAAAGGCTCGGAGCCGAGATTGGCGAGGATCACCTTCACCTCGCCGCGATAATCGGCATCGATCGTGCCCGGCGTGTTGAGGCAGGTAATGCCATGCTTGAGCGCGAGACCCGAGCGCGGGCGAACCTGAACCTCGTAACCGACCGGGATCGCGATCGCGAAGCCGGTTGCTATCGCCAGCCGCGCGCCCGGTTCCAATATCACCGATTCAGCCGAAACCACGTCCATGCCGGCAGCATGATCGGTCGCATAATGGGGGAGCGGCAGGCCCTGTCCGTGCGGCAAGCGCTTCAGGCGAATCTCGATATCGGCAAGCGGATGGGTCATTCGGCAGCCATAGCCGAGGCGCGAAGGGAGTCGCTAGGCTCTGGTTTGCCTGCCGCCGGCAGATGCTAGAGGAGCCACGCCCCCAAGCCGATGCCGATTGCTATGGCGATCGATGCGATCACTACATAACGCCAGCCGCCCCCAAGCCGCACCACCTCAACCTCGCGCAGCGGTGGCGGCGGGGGCGCAGCGCCGGGTTGCGGATAGAGCGCCTCGATCCGGCGGAGCAGATCGGGCAGGCGCAGCAGGGTTCCAAGGTCCTTCTGCAGCCGCTCGGCAAGCCACGCCTCGGGCCCCAGCTCGTCCCGCAGCCATTCCTTCACGAACGGTCCCGACACTTCCCACATGTTGAGATCGGGATCGAGCGCGGTGGCGACGCCTTCGACCATCACCATGGTCTTCTGGAGCAACAGCAGATGCGGCTGCGTCTCCATGTCGAAATCGCGCGTGATCGCGAACAGCCCATCGAGCATCTGCCCGATCGAGATGTCCTTGACCGGCAGGCCCCGGATCGGCTCGCCCACCGCGCGCAAGGCGGTCGCGAATTCGGCCTGATTGTGGTGCGGGGGGACATAGCCCGCCTCGAAATGGATTTCGGCGACGCGCTCGTAATTGCCGGTGATCAGCCCGTGAAGGATTTCGGCGAGCCATAGCCGCGCCTGCCGGTTGATCCGGCCCATGATGCCGAAGTCGATCGCCGCGATCCGCCCATCGGGAAGCGCGAACAAATTGCCCTGATGCAGGTCGGCGTGGAAAAAGCCGTCGACAATCGCCTGGCGCAGGAACGCACGCACCAGGCATGCCGCCAGTTCGTGCGTCTTGAAGCCGGCCGCGACCAGTGCATCGCGCTTGGAGAGCTTGATGCCGTCGATCCATTCCAGCGTGAGCACGCGCCGCGTGGTGCGCGACCAATCGATCGCCGGCACCATGAAACCCGGCTCCGCCGCCATATGCTCGGCCAGCTCCGAGGCGGAAGCCGCCTCGCGCCGAAGATCGAGCTCGCGCAAGGTCCACTGGCGGAAGGTCGCGATCGTCAGGCGCGGACGCAGGCGCGCCAGTTCGCCACCGAGTGCCTCGGCCTGCGCCGCCGCCCATTCATAGGTCTCGATGGCGCGCGCCATCTCTTCCTCGATGCCGGGGCGCAGCACTTTGACCGCGACCGTGCGGCCGTCGAGCGTGACCGCACGATGGACCTGCGCGATCGAAGCCGCGCCGACAGGCTCGGGATCGATCGACGCGAACAATTCCTCGATCGGCTTCTCCAGGCTGCGTTCGATTGCATCCCGGATCTGTGCGAAAGGCACTGGCGGCACTGCATCCTGCAGTCGGGCCAGATCATGCGCGGCCGCCTCCCCCACGAGATCGGGCCGGGTCGCGAGCGCCTGGCCGAGCTTGATCGCGGCCGGGCCGATCGCCTGGAAGGCGTCGGCATAATGCGGCACCTTCGGCACGCGCACGCCGATATGGGCGAGCTTGATCAGGCGGCGAATGGGGGCCGGCGTGTTGGGATCGCGCTCAAGGCCCCTCAGCGCCCCGTGCCGTGCGAGGATTCGGCCCCAGCGCAGCAGCCGCCAGACATGGGTGATCGGACGCGTCATGGGTGCGTCAGATCTTCCAGCCCGAATGGATCGCGACCAGCCCGCCGAGGATCGGTTCGGCCTTGGCCTGGATGAAGCCTGCGTCGGTGATCATCGCCTTGAATCGCTCCATATCCGGGAAGCGGCGGATCGATTCGATCAGGTAGCGGTAGCTTTCCTCGTCATGCGCGATCGCCTTGCCGAGCTTGGGCACGATCTTGTGCGAGTAAAAATCATAGACCTCGGCGAAACCCGGCCAGAGCGTGGTCGAGAATTCGAGGCAGAAGAAGCGCCCGCCGCGCTTGAGCACGCGATGCGCCTCGCCGAGCGCCTTATCGATATGGGTCACGTTCCGGATGCCGAAGGCGATCGTATAGGCATCGAACGATGCATCGTCGAAGCTCAGGACTTCCGCATTCTGCACCGACCAGGAAAGGTCGTTGAGCCCCTTTTTCTTCGCGCGCGCCTGCCCGACCTCCAGCATCGCCGGGTTGATGTCGGACACGGTCACCTCCGCGCCCCTGGCCTTCATGCGGAAGGCGATGTCGCCCGTGCCGCCCGCCATATCGAGGATGCGCTCACCCGCACGCGGTTTGACCCGTGCGACAAAGCGATCCTTCCACAGGCGGTGCATACCGCCCGACATCGCATCGTTCATGATGTCATAGCGACGGGCCACGCGGGCGAAGACTTCGCCGACCTTTGCGGTCTTTTCGGTGGGGCTGACTTCGGAATAGCCGAAGGAGACGGTCTCGGTCATGCAGCGCCCATAGCGAGGCCGTCTCCGATGGGCTAGCGCTCGCGCATGCCTGAATTGCCCGAAGTCGAAACCACTGTACGTGGCCTGCGCCCCGTATTGGTGGGCCATCGCCTCACGAACGTGGAGCCCCGGCGCGCCGACCTGCGCCATACAATCCCGGTCGACCTGCGCCAACGCATGACCGGCGCCACCGTGACCGGTCTTGGCCGACGCGCCAAATATGGGCTGATCGAGACCGATCGAGGCGACACGATGATCTTCCATCTGGGCATGTCGGGCCGCTGGCGGATCGACCCGGAGGAAATCGGCAAGCACGATCACCTCATATTGGAGACCGATGGCGGCCATCGGCTGGCACTCAACGATCCGCGCCGTTTCGGCTCGCTCGACCTGGTACCGACCGAGGGTCTCGACGATTTCCCGGCCTTCAAGGCGCTTGGCCCCGAGCCGCTCGGTCCTGAGCTCTCGACCAAATATCTGGCGGACAAGCTCGAAGGCCGAAGCGCGCCGATCAAATTGCTGCTGCTCGACCAGCGCGTGATCGCGGGGCTAGGCAATATATATGTATGCGAGGCACTCAACGTTGCACGCATCGATCCGCGCCGGCCGGGCGGCCAAGTCTCCGGCCCGCAATTGAAACGGCTGGTCACGGCGATTCCCGAGGTTCTGGACGCGGCCATCGAAGCGGGCGGTTCGACCCTGCGCGATTATGCGCGCCCGGACGGCGAGCTTGGCTATTTCTCCACGCAATTCCGCGTCTATGGCCGGGAGGGGAAGAAATGTCCCTATGACCAGGGCATCGTCCAGCGCCAGGTCGACGGCGGGCGATCGACTTTCTGGTGTCCCAAATGCCAGCGGTGAGGTTTTGACGGCCCCGAACGAAACAACGTCCCGCCAGCGTTGACGAATCAGGATGCCTTATGTAGAGGCCGCCCCTCACGGCGCGAGCCTGCTCGCCGCCGCCATCCCATTTGATCGAGGTCAGTTTAGAATGGCGAACACGCCGCAAGCCAAGAAGCGCATCCGTCGCAACAATGCCCGCGCCGAAGTCAACGGTGCGCGCGTCAGCCGCATCCGCACTTTCCTGAAGAAGGTCGAGTCGGCTTTGACGAGCGGCGACAAGAGCGCGGCGGCTGCGGCACTGGCAGCGGCGCAGCCTGAATTGATGCGCGGCGTGTCGAAGGGCGTGCTCCACAAGAACACCGCTTCGCGGAAGTTCGCGCGTCTGACCAAGCGAGTTTCGGCGCTCGGCTAAACCCCGATTTCCGATAGGAAAACATGGCCCGCCGATCCCTGGATCGGCGGGCTTTTTGCTGCTTTTGCGAAGTGGGCCGCAATGCGCGGATATTCCATGATTCTCTAAAACGTCACACGCTCGTCATGTGGCGTTTTTGTTAAAATCCGTTACATCACAGCTACTTATAGTTTTTTTTCCAAAATTTGGCGCGTTTCCGATGTCAAGCGCATTATTTCAGAATCGTGACGGTTCTGACGCTTGAAACCCGCGTCCCGATGTTCCTAATGTTCGTCTGTTCGGCCGGTGATTCTCCGGCCGGGACAACCGGACTGGTAGTGTAAAAGCGCGCGTACGGGGGCTCGTATGCGCGGGGGTCAGTTTTGTCCGAAACAACCGTGCCGGCGTCAATAGGGGCGCTTTCGGCAATGGGAGAGGTGTGCGTGGAGCAGGTGATCGATGCGGGCGGTTTAGGCGCCGGGCAACTTCCCTTCGAAGCGGCCTGGGACGGGATCCGTACGAGCCTGCGCAAGAGCTGCGGCGAGCGCATTTTCGACGGCTGGCTGAAGCCGCTGCGCCTGGCGGCCTGCGACGCCGATTCGGGTGAGGTGCGCCTTGCCGCGCCGTCCGCCTTCATGGCGACCTGGGTCCAGAATCATTTCGCCGAGCAGATCGGTGCTGCCTGGAAGGCGATGCTGCCCCAGGTGCGTCACGTCATTATCGAGGCGTCCACCGACGCGCCCGCGCGCGCCACCATGGACGCCGCGCCGACCCCGGAACCTGAGGTCAAGGCGGCCGAGGCCGTGCCGGCGGCACCGATCAACAAGGGCACCGCGCTCGATCCGCGCTACAGCTTCGACAGCTTTGTCGTCGGCAAGGCTAACGAACTGGCTTACAATGCCGCGAAGACGCTTGCCGAGGGCGGCAAGCTCGCGTTCAACCCGCTCTTCCTCCACGGCGGCACGGGTCTCGGCAAGACGCATCTGATGCATGCGATCGGCCAGGAATATCGCGCGCGTCACCCCGAGGCGCACATCCTTTATATGTCGGCCGAGAAGTTCATGTTCGAGTTCGTCTCGGCGCTTCGGGCCAAGGACACTCACAGCTTCAAGCAGCGCCTGCGCGCCGCCGACGTGCTGCTGATCGACGACGTCCAGTTCATCGCCGGCAAGGATTCGACCCAGGAAGAATTCTTCCACACGATGAACGAGCTGATCTCGGCCGGTCGCCGCCTGGTGATCAGCGCCGACCGCTCCCCGCAGAATCTCGACGGGATCGAAAGCCGGATCCTGTCGCGCCTCTCCTGGGGCCTCGTCGCCGACATCAACCCCGCCGATTTCGAGCTGCGCTACAATATCATCGTCAAGAAACTCGAGTCGCTTCCCGACGGCACCGTGCCGGACGAGGTGGCCTTGTTCCTCGCCAAGCGTATCTCGGCCTCGATCCGTGAACTGGAAGGTGCGCTCAACCGCGTGATCGCCTTCGCCACGCTCAACAACCGCGCGATCGATCTCGACTTCGCGCAGGAGGCACTGGCCGAACAACTCCGCGCCAGCCAGCGTCGCGTCTCGATCGACGAGATCCAGCGCAAGGTCTGCGAGCATTTCCGCATCCGCCAGACCGAAATGGGTTCGGCCCGCCGTGCACGTGAAGTCGCTCGGCCGCGCCAGATCGCGATGTATCTCGCCAAGCAGCTGACCCAGCGTTCGCTGCCCGAGATCGGCCGCCGCTTCGGCGGGCGCGACCACACGACCGTGATCCACGCGGTCCGCACGATCGAGGCGTTGCGCGTCAAGGACGCCGAGATCGACGCCGACGTCCGGCTGCTGCTCCGCCAGCTCGAAGGCTGAGGCCAACGGGGCGATCTGAGCCTCTATCGGCGCGTCGGCGGCAAGGCTAAGCCCCCGCGGATGAGCAAGCCGCCGAGCAATATCGACGCCTTTCTGGACGCTTTGCTCGCGATCGAGCGCGCCTGGACCCTGCTCGATACCGGCGAGATCGCGGAAGCGGTGCGGCTGGGCGGCGCGAGCGCGCAGATCCTGACCCGCGCGGCGGCCTTGCTTTCAACCACCGATGCTGATCGGGCGCATCGCCTTCTGGAGCAGGCGGTTGCGCTCGACGCGCCGCCCGCCCCGGCGCAGCTCGCGCTTTCCCGAAGCTTGCGCGCGCGTGGCGACGAGGCCGGGGCGAGCCGCTGGCTGCGCGGCGCGATGTTGCGCGCGCGGCCGGATGGGTCGCTACTGCTCGAACTGGCGGCGCTCGAGCCCAATCATGCGCGCGCGATCGTGGAGGCGGCGCGCGCTTTCCCCTGTCGTGATGCGGCGGCGGCCGCCGGCGCGGCCGGTGCTCTGGTCGCCTGCGGCAAGCGGGAGGAAGCGCGCATCGCAGGCACGATCGCGTTCGAGGCGGGCGCGCGCGATGGCGATTTCCTTATCCTCTATAGCGACCTGCTCGCCGACACGGCGCTGCACGACGACCGGCCCTTGCCATCTGGGCCGCTCGGCATGCCGCATTGGTGGAATGTCGCGACGCGCGCGGCGCAGGCGCGCCTCACCCAAAGCTATCCCGCAGCGCCGATTATCGCGCGTGCACAGGCACGGGAGGCTTCGGACCATTGGCTGGGCGTCAACCGGCTCGGTGCCCATCTCAGGCAGCGGATCGAGGCCCGCGCGCCCTTCTCCTGGATCAGGCTGGGCGACGGCGAGGCGCGTTTCCTGATGCACCTCCATCCCGCATTGCGCGCCGCGCTGCCGTCGCGCGAGGCCGACGCGATGGCGCGGCAGATCTGGTTCGCCTGGTTCGGGCAGGACATATCCGAAATTCCGCCGGAGAGCCTAGCCACGCTGGGCGCGCGGCTGGAACGGGCTATCCGCAATGCCGATCTGCTGGGTGTCACCAGCGCAGAACGGCTCGGGAGCGACGCCGCCCATTACGGATTCTGCGCAGGGCTCGAAACCTATCTGGGAAGCCGCGCCGATGCGATGGTCACCGACGCGCTCGCGCCCGTCGCGCTCAATCGGGAGGATCCGTTCCTGGGTTCGCTGCTGCGAGGGTTGGACTTCCTCGGTGTGGTCAGCCCGCATTCCGATCTGGCCGACCGGCTGCAGCGCCATCTCGATATCGGCGCGGTCGCGTCCTACGATCTGCCCGGCGAAACCCGGCTGGCGCGCGATGCCGAGGCAGGCAATCGGGGCACCCACTTCCCGGGGGTCTATGAGGAGGTGCTCAGCACGCTGGTGGTCCCCCGTTCCGGCGCGGTGTTCCTGGTCGCGGGAGGCCTGCTCGGCAAAATCTATTGCGACCATATTCGCGCGCTGGGCGGCATCGCGCTCGACATCGGCGCGCTTGCCGATGCCTGGGTAGGCCTTAACCGACGAGGGCGCCTGCTTGACGACGCCCCCGTACTCCCGAACGGCGATTAGCCGCGGTTCTTGATCAGATCCTCAACCACGCTCGGATCGGCGAGCGTCGAGATATCGCCCAGGTTGGACGTATCGCCTTCCGCGACCTTACGCAGGATGCGGCGCATGATCTTGCCGGATCGCGTCTTGGGTAGGCCGGGTGCGAACTGGATGACATCGGGCGTGGCGATCGGGCCGATCTCGGTCCGCACCCACAGGGTCAGCTCCTTGCGCAACGCATCGGTCGGCGCCTCGCCCGCATTGAGCGTGACATAGGCATAGATGCCCTGCCCCTTGATATCGTGCGGGAAACCCACGACCGCCGCCTCGGCGACCTTGGCGTGGAGGACGAGCGCGCTCTCGACCTCGGCGGTGCCCATGCGGTGGCCGGAAACGTTGATCACGTCGTCGACGCGGCCAGTGATCCACCAATAGCCGTCCGCGTCGCGGCGGGCGCCGTCGCCGGTCGTATAGACGCCAGGGAAATGCGAGAAATAGGTTTGGAAGAAGCGTTCCGGATCGCCCCACACGCCGCGCATCTGGCCGGGCCAGGAGCGCGCGATGACCAGATTGCCCGACGCCGGGCCTCTCAGAACCTTACCGTCGTTGTCGAGCAATTGCGGCTCGACCCCGAAGAAGGGTTTGGTCGCCGAACCCGGCTTCTGGCCGATCGCGCCCGGCAGCGGCGTGATCATGTGGCCGCCGGTCTCGGTCTGCCACCACGTGTCCATGATCGGGCAACGGCCATCGCCGACGACATCATGATACCAGCGCCAGGCTTCCGGATTGATCGGTTCGCCGACCGACCCGAGGAGGCGGAGCGAGGCGCGACTCGTCTTCTTCACGTAATCGTCGCCCTCGCGCATCAGCGCGCGCAGCGCGGTCGGCGCGGTGTAGAGGATCTCGACCTTGTGCCGGTCGACGACCTGCCAGATGCGGCTCGCGTCGGGCCAGTTGGGCACGCCTTCGAACATGAGCGTGGTCGCGCCGTTCGCGAGGGGGCCGTAGACGATGTAGCTATGGCCGGTGACCCACCCGATATCGGCGGCACACCAATAGATCTGGCCGGGGCGGTAGTCGAACACGATCTCATGCGTGAGGCTGGCCCACAGCAGATAACCGCCGGTCGTGTGCATCACGCCTTTGGGTTTGCCGGTCGAGCCCGACGTGTAGAGGATGAAGAGCGGGTCTTCGGCGTTCATCGCCTCGGCCGGGCAATCCGGCGAGGCCTGCGCCATCGCCTCGTCATACCGGATGTCGCGCCCGTCCTGCATCGCGATATCGCCGCCGGTCGCGCGGACCACGATCACGGTCTCGATCTTGCAGCGATCGGCGGCGGCATCGACATTCTTCTTGAGCGGGACCGGCTTGCCGCCGCGGCGGCCTTCATCGGCGGTGATGACGATGGTCGAGCCGCAATCCTCCATCCGCCCGGCAAGCGCGTCGGGCGAGAAGCCACCGAACACGACCGAATGGATCGCGCCGATCCGCGCGCAGGCGAGCAAGGCGACCGCCGCCTCCGGGATCATCGGCATGTAGATAGTGACGCGGTCGCCCTTGGCGACGCCCTGTGCCTTCAGCACGTTGGCAAGGCGGCAGACCTGCTCGTGCAGTTCGCGGTAGCTGATGTGGCGCGGCGCCTCGGACGGCTGGTCGGGCTCCCAGATGATCGCGGTCGTGTCGCCGCGTTCGGCGAGATGGCGGTCGAGGCAATTGGCGGCAACGTTGAGCGCGCCGTCCGCGAACCAGCGAACCTGGAAGGCGTCCTTCGCGTAATTGCTTTGGTCCGCAAGCGTCGGGAAAGTCGTCCAGTCGAGGCGACGAGCCTGCTCCAGCCAGAAACCCGCGGGGTCGGCGAGCGAGCGGGCATACATGTCCTCGTAGCGCGCTTCATTCACCTTGGCGTTGGCCGCCCATGCGGCCGTCACCGGATAGATCGCGTCTTCGCTCATCCCCACCCTCTCAGTTGTTCGATTCGGCTTCAGGCTGCGTCCCATAGCGCCGCGCGATGAAAGCGCACGCCATGAGCTGCATCTGATGGAATAACATGATCGGCAACAGGATCACGCCCGTTTGCGGGCCCGGAAACAGCACTTTCGCCATCGGCACGCCCTGGAGCAGGCTTTTCTTGGTTCCGCAGAACTGGATGGTGATCCGGTCTGCGCGCTCGAAACCCAGCGCGCAGCCCAGGCCCCAGGTGAAACCGAGCCCGATCGCGAGCACCACCGCGTTGACTGCCACGAGCAGGGCGAGCGTGGCGGGCGGCAATTTGTGCCACAGGCCTTCCAGCACCGCGGCGGAGAAGGCACCATAGACCGCAACGATGATCGTCGAGCGATCGGTGATGCCGATCAGCGCCTTATGCCGGCCGATCCAGCCGCCGATCCACGGCCGCAGCAAATGGCCGACGACGAAGGGCAGCAGGATCTGCGCCGCAATCTCGCTTATGCCCTTGAGGTTGACGCCGCCGCCGTGCGCGCCCGCGATCAGGCCCATCAGCACGGGCGTGAGCAGGATGCCGAGCATCTGGCTGGCCGACGCGCTGGCGATCGCGGCGGGCACGTTGCCGCGCGCCATCGAGACGAAGGCGATCGCGGACTGTACGGTCGAAGGCAAAGCGCACAGGAAGAGCATGCCGATCCACAGATTATGTGGCAGCAGGCCTGGCCAGACCCGGAAGCCGAGCAGCGCGAGCAACGGGAAGAAGATAAAGGTGCTGGCGAGGATGGTGAGGTGCAGGCGCCAATGCGTAAGGCCCGCAATCACCTGATCTCGCGCCAGCTTCGCACCGTGAAAGAAAAAGAGCAGCACGATCGTGACGACCGAAAGCCAGCCCACCGCCACCGCGAAATTGCCGCGCGCGGGCACGAACGTCGCCAGCAGGATCGTTCCGATCAGGAAGAGCAGGAACGGGTCGGGAATCAGGCGGCGGAGCACCCGCCGCCTTTGGCAGGCGCCGCCCGCCTAGCCAACAGCTTCTCGCCGTCATGCCGGGCTCGTCCCGGCATCCACCATTCGCAAGGAATCCCTTACGACCTGGCGGACCCCGGACAAGCCCGGGGTGACGACATAGAGATTACACCTTGTCGCCGAACAGGCCCTTGACGGTGCCCTTCAGATTCTGGCCCTGGCCCTTGGCATCCTGGGCCGCGCCTTCGGCTTCGATATCGGGCCGGTCGGCGGCGTTGCCGAGCGCCTGCTTGGTCTGGCCAGCCACCTGGTTGGCGATGCCTTTGGCCTTGTCGGCCAGTTCACCCATGGGAACGCTCCTCATACTACAACAACATAGCGGAAACGGATCGCGCCAACCGCCTGTTCCGCAATCCGTCGCAAAGGCGCAGGATGACGCCTGCCCCCTCGCCTGTTAGGCAGCGACGCGCGATGTGGACGAATGACGATCCGGCACGCGCCGAGGGGAGAGGTTTTTTGGGATCACCACGCCAGAACCGGCCGACCATCAGCCGCCGATCCGTGCTCGCGATGGGCGCCGGCCTGCTGACCGCGTCCTGCGGCGGGGGAGATGGAGGCGGCAGCGTGGGCGGCGGGCCGGCTCCGACGCCGCCGACACCTGTACCTCCGACCCCGACACCCGCCGCGACCAAGCTGAACGCGCTCGCCGTCCCTAAGGGGATGCGTTTCGGCGCCGCCATCGGTGGACGACGCAATCCGCCGATCAGCACGCTCGGCGACGCCACCTACCGGGCGCTCGTCGTGCAGCAATGCGGCCTGATCGTGCCGGAGAACGAGCTGAAGTGGCAGTCGATCAGCCCCAACGCCCAGACGACCGACTTCAGCGCAGCCGATGACATGCTCGCATTCGCGACCGAGAACGGGCTGGCGATGCGCGGACATAATCTGATCTGGCACCAGGATCGATGGCTGCCGGCCTGGCTCGCGACCTATGATTTCGGGCCGGATGTCGCCGCCGGCACGCGCAAGCTGATTACCGACCATGTGACAGCGGTGGTCGGGCATTATGGCAGCAAAATCGCGTCCTGGGATGTGATCAACGAAGCGGTCGATCCCGGCACGGGCAATCTCTACGAGACCCGGCTCAGCCGCAATCTGGGCAGTCCCGAGGCTGTGATCGATCTCGCTTTCACCACCGCACGTGCTGTGGCGCCGGTGGGCACGCAATTGGTCTATAACGATTATGCCGGCTGGGAGGCGGGTAACGACGCGCATCGCGCGGGCATCCTGCGGCTGCTGACGGGGATGAAGGCACGCGGCGTGCCGATCGACGCTTATGGCGTGCAGAGCCACCTGGGTATCTATTCGGTCGATCCGGCGACCGGCACCGGACGGCATGAAGACGGCCCGTGGCGCGCCTTCCTGGACGCGATCGTCGCGCTCGGGCTGGACCTGATCATCACCGAACTGGACGTGCGCGATGACGCGCTGCCCGGCGACGTCACGCTGCGCGACGACGCGGTCGCCAAATATGTGCGCGCCTATCTCGACCTGATGTTCGGCTATCCGCAGCTGCGCGACGTGTTGGTGTGGGGCATGGTCGATTCTTATTCCTGGCTGCAGTCGATCCCGCGCAGCGACGGCCTCGCGCGGCGGCCCTGCCCTTATGACGCCGCTTACCAGCCCAAGCCGATGCAGACGGCGATCGGCGATGCCTTCACCGCGACGACCAAGCGCACTTAGCGGGCCGGCCGCGCGGAGGTGACGGCCTGACCTCCACCTGCTAGGCGCGGCCGATCATGGCATCCACCGACCAAAACGAACGCCGTACCTTCGCGATCATCTCGCATCCTGACGCCGGCAAGACCACGCTGACCGAGAAGCTGCTCCTGTTCGGCGGCGCGATCCATGCCGCCGGCGAAGTGCGTGCTCGCGGCCAGCAGCGACGCGCACGATCGGACTGGATGAAGATCGAACAGCAGCGCGGAATCTCGGTCACGTCGTCGGTGATGACGTTCGAGCGCGAGGGCGTGACCTTCAACCTGCTCGATACGCCGGGCCACGAGGATTTCAGCGAGGATACGTATCGCACGCTGACCGCGGTCGATTCCGCCGTGATGGTGATCGACGCGGCACGTGGGATCGAGGCACAGACGCGAAAGTTGTTTGAAGTCTGCCGCATGCGCAACGTGCCGATCATCACCTTTATCAACAAGGTGGATCGCGAGGGCCGTGCGCCGTTCGAATTGCTCGACGAAGTGGCTGACGCGCTCGCGCTCGACGTCACGCCGATGAGCTGGCCGGTCGGCATGGGGGGCCAGTTCGAGGGGATCTACGATCTCGCGCGAAACGTCCTGCATCGTCCCGCCGATGATGCGACCGGCGCATTCGAGGGCGACAGCGTGCCCGTCGGTGGGCTGGACGACAGCGATCTGGACCAATTGCTCTCCGACGACGCGGTCAACATGCTGCGCGAGGAAGCCGAACTGGCGGTGGGAGGATATGCACCGTTCGACGACGCGGCCTACAAAGCGGGCGACCTCACGCCGGTCTATTTCGGGTCGGCGCTTAAGGATTTCGGGGTCGAGCAACTGATCGACGCGCTCGCGGCTTTCGCCCCTGCCCCGCGCCCGCAACCCGCCGATGCGCGCGAGGTCCAGCCCGACGAGGCGCAGGTCGCGGGCTTCGTGTTCAAGGTGCAGGCAAACATGAACCCACAGCATCGCGACCGCGTCGCCTTCATGCGGCTCTGCGCGGGTAAATTCCGGCGCGGCATGAAGCTGGCGCAGGTTGGCACGGGCAAGACGATCGCGGTCCACTCGCCGATCCTGTTCTTCGCGCGCGAACGCGAACTCGCCGAGGAAGCCTTTCCCGGCGACATCATCGGCATCCCCAACCACGGCACGCTCCGCGTCGGCGACACGCTGACCGAGGGCGAGCAATTGCGCTTCACCGGCATCCCCAATTTTGCGCCAGAAATCCTGCGCCGCGTGAAATTGGTCGATCCCACCAAGACCAAGCAATTGCGCAACGCCCTGAACGACATGGCCGAAGAGGGGATCATGCAGGTCTTCTTCCCGCAGATCGGCTCGAACTGGATCGTAGGCGTGGTCGGGCAACTTCAGCTCGAGGTGATGATCAGCCGGCTGCAGGCCGAATATAAGGTCGACGCGGGCTTCGAACCCTCCCCCTGGGATACGGCGCGCTGGATATCGGCGGACGATGCCAAGGCGCTCGACCAGTTCATGGGTGAGCATCGCGCTGCCATGGCCGAGGACCGCGACGGCGCGCCGGTGTTCCTGGCCAAGGATGCGTGGGAATTGAACTATGTCGCGGGCCGCTTCCCGAACATCCGGTTCGCGAGCACCAAGGAGCGGCATTAAGTGAGCGGAGCGTGGTCGACCTGAGCGGCGGCAATCAGGCGTCGGCGGGCCGGCGGCGTACCATCACGTTGCTGATGTGGCTCATCACGGGTGCATCATCCTGATTTAACAGCGTGACGCGGAACCGGACGAGGCCACGGTCAGGCTTCGAGACCGAAGGTCGAGCGTCGATCACCTCGCATTCGACACGTAGCGTGTCGCCGGGAAAGACCGGGCGCAGCCACCGCAGTTCGTCGATTCCGGCCGCTCCCAGGACCGCGCGACTGCCAGCCGAAGACCAGAAATCGGCGATCATCCGCATACCCATTGCCGCGGTATGCCAGCCGCTGACCGACAGCCGCCCGAACAGCGGATTTGCGGCGGCCGCATCGTCGTCGAGATGAAATGGCTGCGGATCGAACTTTCGGGCGAAATCGATCGCGTCCTCGCGCGTCACGGCGATCGAGCCGAAGCGATCGATGCGCCCGACGGTCATGTCCTCAAACCAGATCATCGGGCTTTCAACGCTCCCCGGAACGGCGTGTCGGTGCCGTCCACATCCGCCTTGGGCGGCAGGCCAAGCAGGTCGCACAGCAAAGCATAGATGTCGACATTGTCGAAGGCGGGGATCCGCCCCTTGGGTATGATGCCCGGACCTGAGGCGATGAAGAGTGCCTGCATCTCGGGCGCCTGATTGTCGTAGCCGTGGCTACCCGCGTCGACGCCCCATTTCTCCGATATCTTGTCGAGCAAAAGCCACCCCATCTCGGCTTCGCAGACGAAGGCGGCGACGCGCGGATTGTGGCCGTAGTGAAGCCGTTCCGGCAAATCCGCCTTGCGCAGGCAATGAATGTGCGGGAGCGGCTTGAGCAGGCTCGCGGCAAGCGCGGCCTCGTGACCTGGCATCGGATCGATCAGCGCGACCGGGCCTTCGTCGACGACATGATAATCGGCGGGATTGGCTACATCACGGATCATCACGACCCGGTCGGGTGACGTCGCAGCCATTCCATGATCGGCGACGATGACGATATTCGCCGGCTGCTTCAGTTCGGCGAGGCCGCCACGCAGCCGGCCGATCTGCAGATCGACATCATGGATTGCCTGATTGAGTTCGGCGCTGTCGGGCCCGTGGCGATGGCCGGCGGTATCGACCGTATCGAAATAGAGCGCGATGAAGCGCGGGCGGATCGCAGCGGGGCGGCGGACCCAGTCCAGCGCGGTATCGACCCGCTGGGTCGTGGTCACATTCTCGTCGAAGGGAAACCAATCCTCCGGGCGCAGATTGTCATAGGCGACGACCGACCCCGGCCAGAACAAGGTGGCGCTGCGGATGCCCACTTTCTCGGCGCCCGCCCAGAGCGGCTCGGCCTCGCCCCACCAGAAGGAATCTTCGTCATTCTTCATGGTGAAGGTTTCGCCCGGGCGGCGCGGATCCTCCATCTTGTTGCCGACTATGCCGTTGCGGTCGGGGCGGAGCCCGGTGACGAGCGCATAATGGTTGGGGAAGGTTTTGGTCGGGAAGCTCGGCCGCATCGCCGCGCTGATCCCCTGTGCGGCCAGAGCGGACAGATTGGGGGTAAAGCCGCGCTGGAGATAATCGGCGCGGAAACCGTCGATTGAGACGAGAATGGTGACCGGCTCGCGCTTCTCAGCGAGCGCGGGGCGAACAATCAGGGCGAGCAGCGCTAGCAGCGCGAGTCGGAGAGGCAGGGCCATTGACCCTTCGATGCCTTAGCCGTGTGACGAGGGGAAGACCTGAGTCATGAAGGTCTTAGCTCCCTTCATCATGCCGGACCCTTCGACAAGCTCAGGACAGGCTTGTTCCGGCATCCACCAAGAGGCAGCGCCCCGCCGCTGAGTGGACCCCGGAACAAGTCCGGGGTGACGGAGTAGGGTTTTGCCCTCGCCCCTCCCTCCCCAGGAGAGGCTCTCAATCACACGTTGAAGCGGAAAAGCATCACATCGCCGTCGTGGACGACATAGTCCTTGCCTTCGGAGCGGAGCTTGCCCGCGTCACGCGCGCCGGCTTCGCCTTTGCAGGCGACGTAATCGTCGAAGGCGATCGTCTCGGCACGGATGAAGCCGCGTTCGAAATCGCTGTGGATCGCGCCCGCCGCCTGGGGCGCCTTGGACCCCATCGGGATCGTCCAGGCGCGCGCTTCCTTGGGGCCGACGGTGAAGAAGGTCAGCAGGTGAAGCAGATCGTAACCCGCGCGGATAACGCGGGCGAGGCCGGTTTCGTGCAGGCCCAGATCCGAGAGGAATTCGGTGCGGTCGGCGGGATCGAGCGTGACGATCTCGGCCTCGATCGCGGCGGAGACTACGACCGCGCCGGCATTTTCCGCCTTCGCCTTCTCGAATACGCGGGCGGACAGCGCATTGCCCTCGGCGGCGGCGGCTTCATCGACGTTGCAGACGTAGAGAATGGGCTTGGCGGTGAGCAATTGCGCCTGGCGGAGCAGGCTCTTCTCGTCCTCGTCCTTGGGCTCGGTCAGGCGCGCGGGCTTGCCATCGCGCAGCAATTCGAGCGCCTGGCCCAGGACAGAAGCGGCGGCCTTGGATTCCTTGTCGCCCTGCTGGCCCTTCTTGATGAGATTGGGGACGCGCTTTTCGAGGCTTTCGAGATCGGCGAGCATCAATTCGGTTTCGACCGTCTCGGCATCCGCGATCGGATCGACCTTGCCCTCGACGTGCGTCACTTCGCCCTCGAAGCAACGCAGCACGTGGATGATCGCGTCGCATTCGCGGATATTGCCGAGGAACTGATTGCCGAGCCCCTCCCCCTTCGACGCGCCGCGCACCAGGCCGGCGATGTCGACAAAGGCAAGCTGGGTCTCGATCTTCTTCGCGGAGCCGGCGATTTCCTGCAATTTGTCGAGACGCGGATCGGGGACCGCGACCTGGCCGACATTGGGCTCGATCGTGCAGAAAGGATAATTCGCCGCCTGCGCCGCCGCGGTTTCGGTCAACGCGTTGAAGAGGGTCGACTTGCCGACGTTCGGCAGGCCGACGATGCCGCACTTGAAGCCCATGTTTCGCCTGATGATGAGAGGAAGCGGCGCACATAGTCGCTAAGAACGCTTCGTGGAAGCCAGCACAGCGTGTAGGCGGGAACAGGCGCCAGCGAGCCTGACGCGGATCTGGGCGGCGGGATTTCAGCCGTAGTAAAATTTGCACAGCGTTGGCAATTATGCATTCTTTTGGACTTAGGGCTTCTCTGGGGGAATATATCGATGAAACTGTGCACGTTGCTTGTATCCGCAGCCGCCATGATCGTTGCCGCTACCTCGGCAGAGGCCAGCAACGTGGTCGTGAACCAGACTGTCGATCTGACCCAGGCCGGCTCCTTCAATTACCGCTATGTCAACCCAGCGTACGGTGACACGAGCGTATTCTTGGCTCCGTTTCTGGTTGATATCTCGGTTGGAGATTTCGTCGCGCTCAACTTCACTTTCTCCGGCGACGAGCAAGTGGTGACACAGAACCTGCGTAGCGCGAATGTCTCAGTCTGGACGCACGGCTGGAACGATACGGCGACCGTCTATTCAACGGGTTCGTTGTCGTTTTTCGACTTGCAGGGCAACGTGGTCTATTCAACTTCAGTGACCAACGATGGCGACTGCTGCGTGCATGTCGGGCAGTTCTTCGTCGATAGTGCGTTGGCTGGTGCGCCGAGCACGATGACTTTTCATGGAATGAGCTGGACGGGCACGGTCACCGGCTATGACGGCTATACCACCCGCACCTACGCCGATCCCAATCTCATCATCGGAGCCGATTCGTTAACGCTCATCGGATCCCCTTCGGTACCTGAGCCAGCGTCGTGGGCACTGATGCTCGTTGGGTTCGGCTTGGCCGGAAGCGCACTCCGGCGTCGCAAAACGATCGTCGGCTTCGGCCAAGCGTGACGCACATAAGGAAAGGACGTCGGCCCGATGGCCGGCGCCTCTTTTGAGATCGGCGCGCGAAACAGCTGCGACGTAGGCACGGTGACGCGCCTCTCCCTTGGCTTACGACAGAAGCATATGTGACCGGCGCGGTTCCGCACACCTCTTCGGCCGCGGGGATGGTGCATGCCGACCGTGAGGCGTGAAACCTCGGGATGCCTGCCTGCAACCATCCTATGCGCAGGCATCCAGTCGATGGTGGCCGCGGACTTTCTGTCGGGTGGCATCGTGAGCCCCTGGCGGTTTCCCTCCAGCATCGCCCGGGGCCACCCCACACGATGCCGACACGAAGCTGCGGTCTTGGCTGGAGGTTACCCCCAAGGACCCGCTAGTTGCGACCTTGATTCACGGTTCAGGCTGATTCAGCCTGAACCGATCAAGGTCTTAGGCCCCCACGTCGTCCGCGTAGCTCCGCTCCACGACGCCGGCATCACCATGAGACATGGTGAGATCTGT
>Ga0068854_100000151_pt1 | contig 48172 bp, 38 predicted proteins | sample KBSCornC42_FD_66590 | JGI IMG/M metagenome (GOLD analysis project Ga0068854, IMG submission 66590) | Corn rhizosphere microbial communities from Kellogg Biological Station, Michigan, USA - KBS Corn C4-2 | ecosystem: Host-associated > Plants > Roots > Rhizosphere > Soil ... | reverse complement strand
TCGTCCCTGTAATCGAAGGTCGCATTGCCGCTGCCGGGGTCGAAGCGTGTCGCGACATTATTGTCGTGCGCGAACAGCCAGGCCTCCTGCATCGTCAGGATGTCGGCATTGGTGCTACCGTCGGGCCAGTCATAGGCATAGCTGGCGACCGCCACGATGGCCTTGTCGCGCGGGACCTGCGCCATCGCGGAGCGCAGATGCTGGACGAACCAAGGCTGCGACGCGATCGGGCCGGGATCGCCGCCGGCATAATGCTCGTCATAATCCATGAGGAAGAGTTTGTCGGCCACGCGTGCGAAGGCGCGGAGATTCCAGTCCTCATTGTCGACCGGCACCGCGACCGTGACCAGCCGCGGAGAGAAGCGGCGATTGGCTTCGTCGATGAAGCTTTGATAGGCGCGCAGCGAATTGGCGGGCAGATCCTCGAAATCGAACACCACGCCATAGGCATTTTCGGCGTCGAGATTCGCCTGGACCTGCGCGAGCAGCTTCTCCCGAGCCGCCTTGTCGCGCAGCAGGCGGCCCATATTCTCGCCGTCCCACTGTCCGTTGCGGATATTCTGCACGACCGGGAGAATTGAAGGCCGGTGCGCTGATGCGGAGAGGATGGCGCGCAGCGGGCGGTCGCGGAACCATTGGAAATCGTGATTGGGCCCCACCACGCTGCCGAGGGCGGGCGCGAGCCAGTCGAGGTCGTTGATATGGCGGATCAGGCTGACCCGGCTGCCATCGTCCCAGGGTACGTAGAAGCCGACGACGACCTGATCGACCGGAACTACCTTGCGGTTAGCGCCGGGCAGCCATGACGTCAGCGCGCGCGCCTGGCGACGGACGGTGCGGCCGAGATGGCCGACCTGACTCGGCAGCGCGCGCGGCTGCTCGCGCTCGATGCCCAGCTTGAGCGGGTCCGGTGCGGGGACGTTCAGGATGGTCGCGCCGAAACCGAAGGCGACGCCCACCAGCACGATGATAAGGCCGAGCAGGATGCGCTTCGACCAACGGCGACGACGGCCGCTCGGATCGTAAAAGACCGGCGCTTCCATCCTCTGACCCGACACCCTTTCCTTGCGTTCGCCTTAAGACGAAAGCGCGCGCCGATTGCCGCACTTGACCCGCCAGCGCAAGCGCGCCGGCATCCTCAGCGCGAGCCCGGCCTGCTTATTGTTCGGAAAGCGAGTAGATGCGGGCCGCTTCGGTCCATTTCGCGTCGGGGCTGGCCCAGGGCAAAGGCCGCTGAACGCTGTTCATCTGCGTTTCCCAGGCGATGACCGCAGGGTTGGCGCGGTCGGCGGCGGCCTTGCGCCCAGCATCGAAGCTCGCGTCGGTTTCCATCACCATCACCAGCCGGGGTCCGCTACGATAAATATCCATCGCGGTGATGCCCGCATCGCGGATGCTGGCGGTCACCCCGGTCGGCACCGCGCCTGCCGCATGCCAGGCCTCATAACGCGCGATCGCGTCGGCCTCATCGACCAGATCGAGCAAGAGAATATGGCGTCCCATGAGGCCTCCTAGTTGATCCAGCCGCCGTCGATCACGTGGATCGCGCCCGTGGTGAAAGCGGATTCGTCGCTGGCAAGGTAGAGCGCGAGCTGCGCGATTTCTTCCGCCGTGCCGAGGCGGCCCATCGGCTGGCGCGCGACGAACGCGCGCCGCGCCTGCTCATAGTCGCCCGTATCGTGCAGCCGCTGCTGAAGCGAGGGCGTGTCGACCGTGCCCGGGCAGATCGCGTTGCAGCGTATGCCTTGCGCGACGAAATCGGCGGCAACCGACTTGGTCAGGCCGATCACGCCCGCCTTGGTCGCGCCATAGGCAAAGCGGTTGGGAATGCCCTTCACCGAGCTCGCGATCGAGGACATGTTGACGATCGAGCCTCCGCCCTTCGCCAGCATCGCCGGCAGCACGGCGCGGATCGTGCGGTACATCGCGGTCAGGTTGATGTTGAGCGAGCCCGCCCAGGCCGCCTCGTCGCAATCGAGGATCGTGCCCGAATGGACGTGACCGACTACATTGAACAGCACGTCGACCGGCCCGATTTCCGCCGCGAGCGCATCGATCGCGCTCGGGTCGCTGACGTCCAGTCCATGCGGCTCGCAGCCGCCGAGGCCTTCCAGCAAACGCGGCACGCGGTCGGTCGCGATCACGCGCGCGCCTTCGGCAGCGAACAGCACCGCGGACGCACGGCCGATACCCTGACCTGCCCCTGTCACCAGCGCGGTCTTGCCCGCGAGACGCCCACTCATACTGTCACTTCCTCCTTGGCCAGCGAGGCCCACACGATCTCGGGAATCTCGGCCGCGGCACGCGCGACCAGGTCGCGCACCTCGCCCGGATTGGCGACGCCCGCGATCACGGTCGCGACGCGCGGATCGCGTAGCGGGAATTGCAGCGCAGCAGCGGGCAGCGACACGCCGAACCGCGCGCACAGAGCCGCCAGCCGCTGCGCCTGCGCGATGGTCTCGGCCGGTGCCTGCGCATAATCATAACGGAGCCGCGCAATGTCGCTCAAATCGTCGCGCGCGAGGATGCCGCTATTATAGGGACCGCCGATGATCAGGCGGATCCCGCGCCGGGCGCACAGCGGGACGAGTACATCGGCGGCGCTGCGGTCGAGTAACGTGTAACGCCCGGCGAGCAGGATCACGTCCAGCTCGACCCGCTCGATCAACTCCAGGCAGATCGCGATCTCATTGACCCCGATCCCGATCACATCGATCGCGCCTGCATCCTTGAGGTCGCGCATTGCGCGGTAGCCGCCGTCGAGAAAGGCGGCGAGATGTTGTTCGTGCGCCGCGCCATGCGTCAGCCGGCCGAGATCATGCGCGAGCAGGATGTCCACCCGGTCGCGCTTCAGCCGGCCGAGGCTCGAATCGTAGGATCGCCGGATGCCGTCGCGGCTGTAATCGAAGCGAGGCTCATAAGGATCGGCATCTACGAAGCCATGGCGGGCGCCGCGCTCGGTCGTCGGTTCGAGCAGGCGGCCAACCTTGGTCGAGAGCAGCACCGGCGCATCGCCCAACGCATCGCCCAGCCGCCGCTCGGCCAAGCCAAAGCCATAATGAGGCGCGGTGTCGAAATAAGAGATGCCCGCATCGAGCGCGGCACGCACGGTCGCATGCGCCTCGGCATCGGACACCGACACATAGAGATTGCCGATCGCGGCGGTGCCGATCCCGAGCGGCGGAAGCGCGGCCTTGCTCATAGATTATCCATCAGTGTCGGGGGCCGCTCCGGAGCAGGCCGAGTGCAGCCGTTGCGGGCCAGCCGCCAGAAAGGCGCATGAGCAACGATCACCGCTCGAGGCGATCGCGCAAATGAGAGGCCGAGAACAGCGCGACAACGACGAAGCAGCCGGCGGGGACCAGCATCGCGGTCGCGATCGAATGCGTCTTGTCGGAAATCAGCCCCATCAGCGCGGTGAAGGCCGCGCCGCCGATGATCGCCATCACGATGAACGCCGAGCCGCTCTTGGTAAGCGGCCCCAGGCCTCGCAACGCCATCACGAAGATCGTCGGGAACATGATCGACATGAAGAAGCTGGTCGCGACCAGCGCCGCCACGCCCACGCTCCCGCCGACGGTCGCGCCGATCAGGCAAAGCACGGCGCCGATCGCGCCATAGACCGTCATCAGCGGAGCGCCACGCATGCGCGTGAGCAGCCAGGTGCCGGTGAAGCGGCCGATGATGAACAGGACCAGCGAAACGATGACGAGCTTCGCCGCGTCGCGCTGAGCCAGTTCGGGCAGCGCCGCGCCGACATAACGAATCGTGAAGCTCCATACGCCGACTTGAGCGCCGACATAGGCGAACTGGGCCAGCACGCCGAACAGGTAGCGGGGGCGACTGAAGAGCGCGCTGAAATCGGACAAAGGATGCGTCTCCCGCTCCTCGGTCGCGACCGCGGGAAAGCGCGTCCGCGCGAGCAGGAAGGCCCAGAGCAGCACGACCAAAGCGATGATGCTGTAGGGAATGAGCACGTTGCGCACGGCCTCGGGGCCAGTGCCCGTGGCGGCGGGCAGGATCAGGTAGGTGCCCATCGTCAGGCCGGTGATCGAACCGAGCGGATTGAACGACTGGGCGAAATTCAGGCGGCGCTCGGCGTCTTCGGGCGGGCCGAGGCTCGCGATCATCGGGTTGGCCGAGGTTTCGAGGAAGGCGAGCCCGCTCGCAATCACGAACAGGGCCAGCAGGAACAAGGGATAGCTGATCGCCAGCGCGGCCGGCCAGAACAAGGCGGCGCCCGCAGCGAACAGCGCCAGCCCGGTAATCACCGCGCCCTTGTAGCCGAAGCGGACCATGGTCAGCGATGCGGGAATCGCGAAACAGAAATAGCCCAGATAGAAAGCCGACTGCACCAGCCCCGACTGCAGGTCGCTGAGGTGGAAGACGCTACGGAAATGCGGAATGAGGATATCGTTCAGATTGTTGGCCACACCCCACAGGAAGAAAAGGCCGGTAACTAATATCAACGCCGCTTTGCTCGTTGCGCCCTTGGTCATAGAATCCCTCCGCTCGTGCCCGGCCATCTTCGCGGCTCGCGCAACAACGATAGCGTCCTACACGCGTTTATGAAATATAAAAACCATTTTCATGGGTGGATTGAAGGCTTATGGCGCTGGAAACATTTGAAAGGGAATGGGGATGTTGGATTTGACGCGGCGGGCGTTGCTCGGTGTGAGTTCGGCGCTGATGCTCGCGCCGGTCGCGGCGCGCGCGGCGGAGTTCATGGCCACCAAGGATCATGTACCGCTGTGGCCCGGCAAGGTACCCGGCGACATCGGGTCCGACATCAAGCGCCGAATCGATCCACGCGCCGGCGACGATGCGCACCCCGACCGCTGGATCTACGGCGTGGCCCGCCCGGAGCTGGTCGTCTTCCGGCCGCAGCAGCCCAATGGTTCGGCGGTATTGTGCATTCCGGGCGGCAGCTACGAATTCGTTGCCTTCGACAATGAAGGCGCCGAACAGGCGCGCTGGCTCACCGCGCGCGGCGTGACCGTATTCGTGCTGTTGTACCGCTTGCCGGCTGAGGGTTGGGCGCATCGCGAGGATGTCCCCCTGCAGGATGCGCAACGCGCGATGCGCGTTATCCGGCGCGATGCCGCGAAATATGGGATCGATCCCAAGCGGGTGGCGGCCCTGGGCTTTTCGGCCGGCGGCCATCTCTGCGGATCGCTCGCGACGCGTCATGCCGAGCAGACCTATGCGCCCGTGGACGCCGCCGACCAATTGTCCGCGCGGCCCGACATCGCCGGCCTGGTCTATCCGGTGGTGACGCTGGCGGGCCCGGCGACGCACGGCGGTTCGCGCGACAATCTCCTCGGCAAGGACGCTTCAGATGCGCTCAAGCGGAGCCATTCGGTCGATCAGCGTGTCGATGGCGAAACGCCGCCGCTTTTCCTGGTCCATGCCGGCGATGACGGCGCCGTACCGGTCGCGAACAGCATCGATCTTTACCGCGCGATGCTCGATCACAAGCGACCCGCCGAACTGCATATATTCGATGAGGGCGGTCATGGCTTCGGCGTGCGCCTGCCCGCCAACATGCCCGGCGCCGAATGGCCGCGCCTGTTTGCCCGCTTCGCCGCGCATAAGGGAGTGTTTCCGGCGATCGCCGGATGATCGGCCCTTTATTCGCCGCGGCGGCGGCCCTGGATCATTATCAGAGCTCGCCGGAGCGGCAGGCCTTCGTCGAGGACCGCCCGTATAATCACTGGGAGGCCGACTATCTGACCAAATTATGGTCGGCGATGCACCGGGATTTCGGCGAAAAATACTTGTACGCGCCGGCCGACAGGGTGCTGCCGCCACCCAAGCCGGGTGAGAGGCGGGTGGTTTTCATCGGCGATTCCATCACTGATCTATGGGATCTGGCCCGCTTCTTCCCCGGCCAGCCCTATATCAACCGCGGTATCGGTGGACAGGTCACGGCGCAGATGGTCTTGCGCTTCGAGCAGGACGTGGTCTCGCTTCGGCCGGCGGCAGTCGTCGTCCTGGCGGGCATTAACGACCTGCACGGCGCGCTTCAACGCGAGAGCAACGAGGGGATCGAAGCCAATTGGCGAGCAATGGCCGATATGGCCCGGGCGCATCATATCAAAGTGATCTTTGCCTCGATCATGCCGGTCAATAACTATTCCGACAATGCGCGCGACATGCTGACTGACCGCGACCCCAAGCGAATCCGCGCGTTGAACAGCTGGCTCGCCGATTACTGTAAAAGGAATCGGCTGGAATATGCCGACTATTATAAAGTATCGGTGGATCCCCAGGGGCTGCTCCGCGCCGATCTTACGCGCGATGGGCTGCATCCATTGCCTGCCGGCTATCGGCTGATGGCGCCGGTTGCCAAAGCGGCAATCGATCGGGCGCTCGGGCGGGGAAGGCCGTAACGTCTCAAGCGCAGCAGACTGCGTTGTGTGCACCGTTGAACATGATTTTTACCTGTTGAAAGGCCCTTCGCCGGCCTGTAAATCGTGTGAGGGCGACCGTGCGTAACGCGGCGCAAAGGGGAGAGGCCTTGCCCGAGCAGTGTCAGCCGTTGATCGAGGCCCTTTCCTGCGAAATCGCGAGCGGTTCACGGCGATGCGGGATGCGATCGGTCGCGCCGCCACACCGCTTTCGTGCCATGCCGATTATCTTGCGTCTTCCTCGTTTAAGCCGTTCGCGGGCTGGTAATCCGCATTCGGCGGCGGCCTTACCTCACAAAGAGGGCTAGCCGCCGCGCGAAACTGCAATATCAAGGCCGATCTATACGGATCAAAAGGGCGGATACATGAACGACGAAGAGGGTGATCGCCGCTACAAGGCGCCAGCGCTTGAGAAAGGGTTGGATATCCTCGAGCTGCTGGCGACGACTTCGTCGCCGATGACGCTGACCGCGATCGTGAATGATCTCGATCGATCGCACGGCGAATTGTTCCGCATGGTCCAGGTGCTCGAATTCCGCGGCTATATCGAGCAGGATCCTGCGGCCGATGGTTATCTGCTGACCGACCGGCTTTTCTCACTCGGTATCCAGCGTCCGAAGACGCACAGCCTGATCGAGGTTGCCCTGCCGGTGATGCGCCAGCTGGCGCAAAGCATCGATCAATCCTGCCATCTTGCGTTGCACTCGTTGGGGGATATGGTGGTGGTGGCCCGTATGGAATCGAGCGAGCAACTCGGCTTCTCGGTTCGGGTCGGCTATCGGCGGCCGCTCGTGAGATCGGCTTCGGGAGCGGTGCTTTACGCATTCCAGCCCGAGGACGTTCGTCGCCGCTGGGAGAAGTTGCTCAATCCGCCCCTCGACGAGAAGGCGCTTGCCGCCTGGCGTGCGCATGCCGACGAAATCCGCCAGCGCGAGGTGGAGCTCACCCCCAGCCAGTTTGTCGCGGGAGTGACCGACATTTCCGCTCCGGTGATGCGTGGCGGAGTCGCTGCAGCCGCGCTGACCGTCCCCTTCCTTGAGAAACTGGGCCCGCAGGTGGGTCAAAAGGAAGCCGCGCGCCGGGTCTGCGAGGCTGCGCTCAAGATCGCGGAAAAATTGATTGAGAGCGATAGCCGCATTTAAACGTTTCCCGGCTTGCTAACGCTACCATTTACAAATATGAAAACTCCCATCACCAGCGAACAGAGCGTCCGCTGAAAACAAGTTTGGTGGGGCGCAGCTGCGTCCAGGGGAGAGACGAATGGGCAAGGCGCACGGCACGCGGCAGAACCGCGGGTGACCAGGATTACCGGCATAAGGGTATTCGACCTCCGCTTCCCGACCGCGCTTGCGCTCGACGGGTCGGACGCGATGAACCCCGATCCCGATTATTCGGCGGCCTATTGCATCCTTGATACGGATAGTGGGCTGGAAGGCCATGGCCTGACCTTCACTATCGGTCGTGGCAACGATATCTGTTGCGCGGCGATCGAGGCTCTGGCGCCGTTGGTGATCGGGCTCGATCTGAATTGGATACGGGCTGATGGGGCCCGCTTCTGGCGGCATATGACGGGCGACAGCCAGTTGCGCTGGATCGGTCCGGAGAAGGGCGTGATCCATCTCGCCACCGGCGCGGTCGTCAATGCGGTGTGGGACCTGCTTGCCAAGGACGCCGGCAAACCGCTTTGGCAATATGTGGCCGACATGAGTCCGGCCGAGATCGTGGCGCAAATCGACTTCCGTTACATGACCGACTTCATTACGCGCGACGAAGCCGTCGCGCTGCTTGAGGCGCGCGCGCCAGGCAAAGCGGAGCGGATCGCGACGCTGAAGGAGCGCGGCTATCCCTGCTATACGACATCGGCTGGCTGGCTGGGCTATTCGGACGACAAGTTGCGTAGATTGTGCGCCGAGGCGGTGGCCGAGGGTTTCCGTTACGTGAAGATCAAGGTCGGTGCCAATGCCGAGGACGACCGCCGCCGCCTGACGATCGTGCGCGAGGTGGTGGGTCCCGACATCAAGGTGATGATCGACGCCAATCAGGTTTGGGAAACGCATGAGGCCGTGTCGCGCGTGCGCGACCTCGCCTTCGCCAACCCGTGGTTCATCGAGGAGCCGACCAGCCCCGACGATATCGAGGGCCATCGCGCAATCCGCGAGGGCGTGGCGCCGATCCAGGTCGCGACCGGCGAGATGTGCCAGAACCGCATCCTGTTCAAACAGTTCATCAGCCGCGGGGCGATCGACATCGTCCAGCTGGACGCCTGTCGTTTGGGCGGGGTCAACGAGGTGCTGGCCGTGCTCTTGATGGCAGCCAAGGCCGGGCTCGCCGTGTGCCCACATGCCGGCGGCGTGGGCCTGTGCGAATATGTCCAGCACCTCTCGATGATCGACTATCTCTGCTTCGCGGGCACGACCGAAGGTCGCGTTGCCGAATTCGTGGATCATATGCACGAGCATTTCATGCACCCGTGCATCGTTAAGGATGCGGCCTATCAGGCGCCCACCGAGCCGGGATTTTCGATCGAGATGAAACCTGTCACGCTGACCCGCTTTCTGCATCCGTCGAACCAGGCCAGCGCGGCATGAGCATCGGGCGCCGCTCGTTTCTGGCCGGCACCGCAGCGGCGGCAATGGCCACACGCGCAAGCGCCGCTATCTCTCCGGACTGGGCGTCGCTCGGCCAAGTATACAACGCCCCCGATTGGTTTCGCGACGCCAAGTTCGGCATCTGGGCGCACTGGAGTGCGCAGTGCGTGCCCGAAGCTGGGGACTGGTACGGGCGGCTGATGTACGTCCAGGGTCAGCCGGCTTATGAGCATCATCTCAAACATTATGGCCATCCCGCCGATCACGGCTTCCTCGAGATCGAAGGGGCGTGGAAAGCAGAGGCCTGGGAGCCCGAGGCGCTGATCGCGCTCTACAAGAAAGCGGGCGCCAAATATTTCATGGCTCTCGCCAGCCACCACGACAATCTCGATACCTGGGCAAGCAGCCATCATGCGTGGAACACGACCCGGGTCGGCCCGAAGCGCGACATTATCGGCACCTGGGAGAAATTGGTGCGCGAAGCCGGACTGCGTTTCGGCGTCAGCAATCATAGCTCGCATGCCTGGCATTGGTGGCAAACGGCCTATGGCTATGACGCCGAAGGACCGCGCCAGGGTCAGCGCTATGACGCATTCAAGCTGCGCAAGGCCGACGGCAAGGGCAAATGGTGGGACGGGCTCGATCCGCAGGACCTTTATACCGGCTCCTGGTATCCGGCGCCCGACGGCATCACCTCGATCAAGACGATGGATGCCTGGCACGACGCGCATGACGGCCAGTGGCTGGAGGATTCGCCGCCCGCGCCGGCCGGCTTCGTCGCTAACTGGCTCGCGCGGCAGAAGGAGCTGGTCGAGAAATATCGGCCCGACATGGTCTATTTCGACGATACCGGCATTCCTTTCGGCCGGACCGGACTGGAGGCGGTTGCCCATTATTACGAGAAATCGATCGAATGGCACGGCAAGGTCGACGTCGTCGTCACCGGCAAGAAGCTCACCGATCTGCAGCGTCGCGCGGTGGCCGAAGATATCGAGCGCGGCTATAGCGACAGTCTGCGGGCCGAGCCGTGGCAGACCTGCACCTGCATCGGGGACTGGCATTACAACCGCCAGCGCTTCCTCGACAAAAGCTATGTGCCTGCTGAGCAGGTAATCCAGCGGCTGTGCGACATCGTATCCAAGAACGGCAACCTGCTCCTGTCCATTCCCGTCCGCGGAAACGGCACGATCGACAGCGAAGAGGAAAAGATCGTCGCCGGCATCACCGCGTGGATGGCTGTGAATGGCGAGGCAATCTACGGATCGCGTCCCTGGCGGATTTATGGCGAAGGCCCGACCAAGGTCGACGGCGGCATGTTCAGCGAAGGCAAGGTCATGGGCTTTCAGCCCGAAGACGTGCGCTTCACCACCAAAGGAGGCGCGCTCAACATGGCGATGCTGCGGTGGCCGGAAGGGCCGGTCCGCGTCCCCTCGCTTGGCCTCGGCCCGCTGAAGGGCGCGAAGATCGCACGGGCGACCTTGCTGGGTGGCGGTCCGGTCGACGTGCGGCAGAATGCCGACGCGGCGATCTTCAGCCTGCCGCCGGCCAAGCCCGGTCAGATCGTTCCGATGCTTCGAGTGGAGGGTGCGGGTCTCGTCTAAACGAACGGCGGGTCCACCAAAACGACGGTGCAGCCGGTCACCCCTCGACCTTCGCCCGGGCAAATCGCGGCGAGCAGAGGTGCACCGCCAGCAGCGCGATAAAATAAGCGGCGCCTGCAAGCACGAACAGCGGTTTGTAGGTGCCGAGCCGCTCCAGCACGTCACCCGCGTGGAGCGAGAACAGCATGCCGCCGACCGCGCCCAGCGTTCCGCCGATCCCGATTACCGAACCGACCGCGTGCCGCGGAAAGAGGTCTGAGGGAAGGGTGTAGAGATTGGCTGAGAAGGCCTGATGCGCGGCTGCGGCGAGACCGATGATCGTGACGCAGATCCACAGATTCCCGACCGACGTCACGAACATTACCGGCAGGACACATAGTGCGCAGATGAACATCGTCAGCTTGCGCGCGCGGTTGGGGCTCGCGCCCGCCGCGAGCATCCGCGATGAGAGCCAGCCGCCGGCGACGCTGCCCAGATCGGAAATCAGGTAAATCGCCCCGAGCGCGAACACGGCGGTCGCGGTTTTCCAGCTGGTGAGGTCGAGGCCGAATTGCTTGCCGAGGAAGGACGGCAGCCAGAAAAGATAGAACCACCAGATCGGATCGATGAAGAATTTGCCGAGAGCGAACGCCCAGGTTTCGCGCCGGCGCAGCAGCGTAAGCCAGCCGACTTTTGCGGGCGGATCGGCCGGATCCTGTTCGATATAGGCGACCTCCGCGGACGATACGCTGGAATGTTCGTGCGGGTGGTCGCGAAAGAGGACCAGCCACGCCACCAGCCAGGCAACGCCGAGAATGCCCGACAGCACGAAAGTCATCCGCCAGCCAAAGGACGGCAGCATCAGATAGATGAGCAAGGGCGCGGTAATCGCACCAACGTTGCTGCCGGCGTTGAAGATTCCGATCGCCAATGCGCGCTCGCGCTGCGGAAACCAGTTGGTGACCGCTTTCACGCCGCCCGGGAAATTACCGGATTCGCCGATGCCGAGCCCGAAGCGGGCGAAGGCAAACTGCCCGACGGTCGATACCGCGCCATGAGCGACATGGGCGATCGTCCAGATCACGACCGCGACTGTGAAGCCAAGGCGTGCGCCGAGCAGGTCGACCACCTTGCCGAAGGCAAGATAAGCGACCGCATAGGCGCACTGAAACCAGAACACGATCGCGGCATAGTCGGTTTCCGACCAATGCAGATCTTGCGAAAGGAGCGGCTTCAACAGGCCGATCATCTGGCGGTCGACATAGTTGATCGCAGTCGCGGCGAACAGCAGTCCGCAGATCACCCAGCGATAACGCCCAACCCTTTCCGCCGCGGCCCCGATCTCCCGCCGCCCGGTTCCGCTCGTGGCCATTCAGTCTCTCCGCTGGGTCAGGTGGTCTGCGCCGCCTCGACAGAGCAGGTTACTGCCAGAAGATACCCGAACCACGCCACATCATAATCTGAATAATATGATTTTTCGCGCTTGTGGTACTTGTCCTCGGTATAGGTAGGGGACGGCTTCGACTCCGATAGGTGAAGGCCGTTGCGGATTGCATCCGCATATATGCCGGTCGAGGGAGGGAAAATGATCCTGCGTTCAATCCTGCTTGCTGGTGCTGCGCTGGCTGGCTCGGCGCATGCGGCCCCTGTCTGGCACCAGATTCCGCATGGGGTCGAGCTGGCGCCTGCCGCAGGCGGTCCGGCCCTTCGCGTCCTTGCATATGGCGACGGCACCTTCCGTGTCACCAGGACACCCACGCCCGATTTCTCGCGCGTGGATCAGAGCCTGATGGTAACCGCCGCGCCTGCGGGCGATGTTCGCGTGCGCAGCGTTGGCCGCAATCTCGAGCTGCTGACACCGAAGGCGAGCGCGGTGATTTCTCTCGATCGTGGCACGGTCAGCATCCGCGACGCAGCCGGGCGCGCCATCCTGTCCGAAGCCGGCGGCGGATCGTTCAAACCGGTGACGATCGAGGGCAAATCGTTCGTCGGTATCGTGCAGCAGTTCAACCGCGATACGGACGAAGGCTTTTACGGGCTAGGCCAGCACCAGAAAGGCCAAATGGACTATAATGGCGAGGATATCGAACTCGCCCAGCATAACACGGATATCGCCATCCCGTTCGTCGTCTCCACGCGCAATTATGGGCTGCTGTGGGACAATAATGGCATCACCCGCTTCGGTAATCCGAGAGCCTATGCGCTGGCGGGGAGCGACGGCCTCAAGGTGACCGGGGAAGGGGGCAAGGCCGGTTTCACCGCGCGTTATTATCTTGGCGGTCAGGTCGTGGTCGATCGGCAGGAATCCGCGATCAACTACCAATTCATCAAGGATCAGGCGAACTGGCCTGCAGCCGCCCGCGCCCGCACCGTTGCGGCGACTACCGGCCAGAACACGGCCGGCAATGCGGTTCAGCTGCAACACGTCGTGTGGACCGGAAATCTCGCATCGGACAAACCGGGCCTGCATCGGTTCCAGCTCTACTCGTCGAGCTATGTGAAGGTCTTTGTCGACGGCAAGAAGGTCATCGATCGCTGGCGGCAGAACTGGAACCCCTGGTATCGCGACTTCGATGTGCCGATGCGCGCCGGCAAGCCCGTATCGATCCGGATCGAGTGGGAGCCCAATCAGGGCTATATGGCGTTGCTCCACAACGACCCCATTCCCGAGGCCGATCGCCACTCGCTCCGCTTTTCCTCCGAAGTCGCGAAGGCAATCGATTATTATGTCGTCGCCGCCGACGACATGGATGGTGTCGTGGCGGGCTATCGCCGCCTTACCGGCAAGTCCCCGATCATGCCGGAATGGGCCTATGGTTTCTGGCAAAGCCGCCAGCGTTACGAGACCCAGGCGCAGCTATTGGGCGTCGTGAAGGCCTATCGCGACCTTCACATCCCGATCGACAATGTCGTCGAGGACTGGTTCTACTGGAAGCCCGATCAATGGGGCAGCCACGAATTCGACGCCTCCCGCTTTCCCGATCCCAAGGGCATGGTCGACGCGCTCCACGCGCAGAACGCGCATTTCATGATCTCGGTCTGGGCGAAATTCTATCCGACCACCGCTAATTTCAAGGAATTGGCGGCGGTGAACGGCGTTTATCGGGGTAATCTGGATGCCGGTCGTAAGGATTGGGTCGGATATCCGAATACCGATTATGATCCCTACAATCCGCAGGCGCGCGCAATCTATTGGCGCCAGATGAAGGAGCGATTGGCGGTCCTCGGCATCGACGGCTGGTGGATGGACGCGACCGAACCCGACATCCAGTCCAACCTCTCCATTCCCGAACGGATCGCGGCGATGGGGCCGACCTATACGGGCCCCGCCGCCGCCTTCTTCAACTCCTTCCCGCTGGTCCATGCGGAAGGGGTTGCGAAGGGGCTTGCCGAATTCGCGCCCGACACGCGTTCGTTCATCCTGACGCGCTCGGCCTTTGGCGGCCTGCAACGTACCGGGTCGGCAATCTGGTCGGGCGATACGGCAGCGCGCTGGGACGATTTCCGCGACCAGATCGCGGCGGGGGTGAACGCGTCGATGTCGGGCATTCCCAACTGGACGTTCGATATTGGCGGCTTCTCGGTCGAGGATCGCTATTCGAAGCAGGATCCGGCAGCGCTCGACGAGTGGCGCGAGCTCAACCTGCGCTGGTTCCAGTTCGGCGCGCTGGCGCCGATCTTCCGCAGCCACGGCGAATTTCCGCATCGCGAAATCTACGAACTGGCGCCCGAAGGCTCGCCAATCCGTGGCTCGCTCATCTGGTATGATCGGCTTCGCTACCGCTTGATGCCCTATATCTACTCGCTGGGTGCGGCGACCTGGTTCGAGGATGGCTCGATCATGCGCGGGCTGGTGATGGACTTCCCCGGCGACCGCGCCGCCCGAACCGCGAACGACGAATATCTGTTCGGCCACGCGTTCCTGGTCGCGCCGGTGACTTCATTCGGGGCGCGCAGTCGCACCGTCTATCTTCCCGCAGGCGGATGGTACGACTTCTATTCCGGCAGTCACATTGCGGGCGGCCGCAGCATCGAGGCGGAGGCGCCGGTCGAACATATGCCGCTCTTCGTTCGCGCAGGCTCGATCGTGCCGATCGGACAGTCGATCGAGTGGACGAGGGCGGCCGAAGGCGCGCCGATCACCCTGCTTGTCTACAAGGGCGCGGACGGCCGGTTCACGCTCTACAATGACGACGGTGTGTCGCAAGGCTACAAGAACGGCGGTTATGCGCGTATCCCGATCGAGTGGAACGAACGCACCGGCATGCTCACGATCGGTGCCCGCGACGGCACCTATGTCGGCATGCCGCAGATCCAACGCTTCGTCGTGCGCTTCGTCTCGCCGCAGCGGGGTGGCGATCCTCTTGCCGACGAGGCGCCGAGGGATATTAAGGTCGACTATTCCGGCGCCGCCCTGCAGGTCATACCGGGCGTCTGAGCAGGCAAGGCGGTGCCGGAAGCGTCCCCTTATAGGGGGATTTTGTCTTCGCCCGCGATCCGGAATGTCGCCGACACCACCGAACCATCGAAGCCGGGCTGTCCGCCGCCTAGCGTCAGGCGATAGCTGCCTGCGGCAACCAGGCGCTTCCCGTCGGCGGTGACGCTCGAGAGATCGCGCGCGTTCAGATCGAAATGGACGCGCTTGCTTTCACCCGGAGCGAGCGTGATGCGGTGAAAGCCGCGCAGCGCGCGGATCGGCATACCCGGTGCGGAGGGGAAGGTCAGATAGAGCTGTGCCACCTCGTCGCCGGCGACACTGCCCGTATTGCGGACCGTGACATCGACCCCGAGCGGCGATCCGGCCTTGAGCGTCTTGCTCGACAAGGACAGGCCGGCATAGCTGAAGCGGGTGTAGCTCAGCCCATGTCCGAACGGATAAAGCGGCTTGCCGCTGAAGTAGCGGTACGTGCGGTTCGCCATCGAATAGTCGCCGAACGCCGGCAACTGATCGACCCCCGTGTAGAAAGTGACGGGCAGGCGGCCTGAAGGGTTGTTGGTGCCGGACAAGGTCTGCGCGATGGCGGTGCCGCCTTCCTGGCCCGGATACCAGGCTTCCAGGATCGCGTTCGCATTAGCCGCGGCCCAGTTCACCGCCAGTGCCGAGCCGTTCATCAGCACGAGCACCATCGGCTTGCCTGTCGCCTTCACCGCCTCAAGCAACTTCTCCTCATCCGCGGGCATATCCAGGCTGGTGCGGTCGCCGCCCTTGAAGCCGGGGATGTTGACCGGCATTTCCTCGCCTTCGAGCGCCGACGTGATACCCGCGACCGCCACCACGATGTCCGCATCGCGCGCCGCCGCGACGGCACGCTGCAGCGCATCGCCCCGCACTTCGGTCCACACCAGGCGTGGCGGGAAGCGGCTCGGCCCCTGCTCGACGCGTATGCTGTGACGCTCGCCCTTACGCAGCGGCAGCTCGGTCGTCGTCGCGGCGAAGCCCTGCTGATTGCTGTTGTCGACGACCAGCTTGTCGTCGATCCAGAGCTTGGCGGCGCGACCCTGCAGGCCGATCTTGTAGGTCGCATCCTGCGGAGAGGTCAGCGATCCGGTCCAGCGCGACGAGGTCGTGTCGGCGCCCGGTATCGCCGCCGGAGCATTGCGCTCGAACGCAAGTTTCGGATCGACGCGCGTGACCGCCGGGTCGCCCGAGAAGTCGGCGTTACGCCAATATTGTCCGCGCAGGCCAGGCTGCCCGTCGGGCGTGCTGAGCGCCTCCGTCGGCACCGGTTCGGCCTGGCGCAGGAAATCGGTGCCGGGCTCGAAGACGATCTTTGCGTCGGGGAATTCCGCACGCAGGCCATCGAGTGCGGTGACCGGGTGGAGCGGCGTGCCATGATAATTGCCCGACAACACGTCGGCCTGATCGGCGAGCGGACCGACCACCGCGATCCGCTTTACGGCAGCCTTGCGCAACGGCAGCGTGCCGTCATTCTTGAGCAGCACCATCGTCTCACGCGCCAGCTTGAGCGCGAGCGCGCGATGCGCGTCCGAATTCAACACCGAATCCGGAATGCTGTTATACTTCACCATGTTGGGCGGATCGAACAGGCCGAGCCGCATGCGTGCCGTGAACAGCCGTCGAAGCGATTCATCGACCGCGCTTTGCGGCAGCAGGCCCTGCTGCATCGCCTCGCGATAGCGGTCATAGTCGGAGGTCGGGCCCGCCATGCGGCCGAACTCGGTGCAGTCATTGTCCACCCCGAGCTTCATCGAGACGGCGGCCGCCTCGGCATTGGTCTTGGTGAAATGGTGCCCGCGCTCGATATCGGCGACGGCGTCGCAATCCGACACGACATGTCCCTTGAAGCCCCAGGCGTCGCGCAGGCGATCCTTGAGCAGGAAGGTGTTGGCGCATGCGGGCTGGCCGTTCACGCGATTGTAGGCGCACATCACGGATTCGACTTTCCCTTCCGTCACAAGCGCGCGAAAGGCGGGGAGATAGGTGTCCTCCATGTCGTGGAGGCTGACCTTGATGTCGTCGCTATGACGGCCCGGCTCCGGCCCGCTGTGCACCGCATAATGTTTGGCGGTGGATGACACGCGGTAATAATGCGGATCGTCGCCTTGCATGCCCTGGACGAAGGCGACGCCCATCTTGGCGGTCAGGAAGGGGTCTTCGCCGTACGTCTCCTGGCCGCGGCCCCAGCGGGGATCGCGGAAGATGTTGATGTTGGGCGACCAGAAGGTCAGGCCCTGCATGATCTTGTGCTCACCGCCGGCGCGCTCGATCTGGTTCCATTTGACGCGCCCTTCGTCGCCGATCGCGGCGCCCATTTCGCGGATCGTGACGGGGTCGAAGCTGGCGGCAAGGCCTACTGGTTCGGGAAAGACGGTGGCATAGCCGTTATTGGCGACACCGTGCAGCGCTTCGCTCCACCAATCGTAGGCAGGGATGCCGAGCCGGGGGATGGCGCGCGCCTGGTTGACCAGCTGCGACGCCTTCTCGTCCGGCGTCAGGCGGCCGATCAAATCGTCGACCCGTTGTGCGGTCGGCAGCGCCGGATTGCGGAACTTCATATCGGCAGGTGGCGTCTGGGCCATCGCCGTTGTGGCCAGAAGCGCCGCTCCAATTGCTGCCTTGCGCATCATATCTTCTTTCCTCCCTCGAAATCGTTTTTAGCGGCTACGCGCGGTCGCGATCGCGCCCGGCCTCGCCTCGAAAGTGATCGGCGCGCCCGGTGTGAGCGTGCGGCCGTCGAACCGATAGGTTTCTATCTGTTTTGCGAGCGAGCATTGCAGCAGCAATTGCCGCTCGTCGGCGCTCCAGACGGCGCCCTGGCACCAACGCCCGGTCCGCGTCTCGGCGGCAGGCACCAGGCGCGCAGCCTCGATGCGGTAGATCGTCATCATCCCATGATCGTGAAATGCAGGAGACGAGGCCGGGGCGGTCGAACCATTATTGACCGTTACCTCGAGAAAGCGCCCGCTCGGTGACAGCCCGACATGTTCGGGGGTCACACCGGTATCGATCTGATCGACGAGGCGACCAGCAGCGAGATCGACGATCCCGACGGATCCGGGTTTCGGGCCCGGCGGACCGCCTGCCGCCCGCCCGCCGAGATGGCTGACATAGGCGATGCGCGTACCCGGGCGGAGCGCCAGGCTATAGGGCTGGGCGCCCACGACGATGTCACCGGCGGTCACCACCGTCGCGCCATCGAGCGACAGCCGGATCAACTTGTTCGTGCCCTGCGCCACGACGTAGGCGGTATGCGCATCGGCAAAGGCGACATCGACCGGGCGGCTCCTGGGGTCGAGCGTGACGGTGCCGGCCGCGGTCAGCCGGCCTTTGGCGATCGTGAAGACGGACAGACTGTCTGCTCCCGTATTCGCGATCAAAGCCAGCGTGCCTGCCGGATTGATGGCGACGCCGGCAGCGCCCGTGCCGGCGTGAAGCGTCTGCACCAAGTTCGGTGCTTTTGGCCGACTGAGGTCGATCACGCTTACCACGTCTCCGGGGACCGGCGCGCCGCTGCTGCCCATTACCTGTCCTGCGGTGACGATGGCGATCCGGCTATCGGGTGAGAGCGCGACGCTTCCCGGCGGCCCGACCACGGTCGCCGGTACCGGCAAAGTCGCAAGCCTCGTGACCGTCCGCCCGATATCGAGCACGGCCACCGAATCCGACGTGCGGGGCGTATCGGGCGCATCGGCCGGAACGGCCTTCCCATCATTGGCCGAAACCGCGATCTGCGCATTGGCCGCAGCGGCGGGGCCGAGCAACGCCAGTGCGATCCACGACATGCGAAAGGACATGCTTCTCTCTTCCCGTTTCAATTGATCGCCGCCGCGCGGTCGTCGGGCCAGAGCGGCAGCAGCGCGTTGGGGCCGACCTGATCGATGCGGGAATGGCCGGTGAGCGCCATCGCCACCGCCAATTCCTGCCGCAGCAATTCGAGCATGCGCCGCACGCCCGCCTCGCCCGCGGCCGCGAGCGCGAAGGCCCAGGCGCGCCCGATCAGCACGCCACCGGCGCCACAGGCGAGCGCGCGCAGCACGTCGATCCCCGATCGGATACCTCCGTCCATCAGCACCTCGGCCCCGCCGCCGACCGCCTCGACCACGGCGGGCAGCGCATCGATCGTGGACGGCGCGCCGTCGAGCTGACGGCCGCCGTGATTGGAGACGATGATCGTGCCGGCACCCGCTTCGCAGGCACGCCGCGCATCGGCGGGGTCGAGTATGCCTTTGAGCACCAGGCGTCCGTCCCAGCGTTCGCGGACCCAGGCGAGATCGTCCCAGCTGATCGAGGGGTCGAAGTTGCGCGAGACCCATTCGGTGAATTGAGCAAGGCCGGCGCCGTCGGGCATGGCGGGCGCGAAATTGCCGAGTAAGTGCGGACCGCCGCGCACGCCCACATCCCAGGCCCAGCGCGGATGGCGCACGATTTCCGCCATGCGGGTGAGGCGGGCGCCGATCCCCTGCCTGCCGGTCAGCGTCGAACGCATGTCGCGGTAGCGCGGGCTGTGGACGATCAGATCGACGGTCAGCACCAGCGTCTCGACCCCGGCCGCGCGCACGCGATCGAGCAGCGCCTCCATGAAGCCGCGGTCCTTGATCATGTAGAGCTGGAAGACGAGCGGCTCGTGCACCATCGGCGCGACTTCCTCCATCCCGCAACAGGCCGAGGCGGACAGGATGAAGGGCACCCCGGCCGATTCCGCCGCCCGCGCGGCCTGAACCTCGCCGCGGCGCGCATAGAGGCCGGCAAGACCGATCGGCGCGAGCGCGATCGGCAGGCTCGCCGGGCGGCCGAGCAAGGTCGTGTCGAGCCGGATGTCCGATACATCGCGCAACACGCGCTGGCGCAACGGCAGCTGTTGCAGGTCGGCCGCGTTGCGGCGCATCGTGACCTCCGCATAGGAGCCGCCGTCGATATAATCGAACAGGAAGCGCGGCAGCCGCCGGCGCGCCAGCTCCCGAAAATCCTCGATGCAGGCGGGTGTCATCCGACCATTTCTCCGCGGCTCAGTCGGTCGCGAAATTGTGCAGGATGACCGGGCGCGGATTGAACGGAATGCGCGTGGAAATCGGTGCGTCCGGCGCTGCGGACGGCCGATGCCAACGACCCTTTTGCGCGGTCACGATGTCGCCCTGCTCGGCCTCGAAATAAGGATAGCCCTCGATCTGATAGCCGATCTTGCCCTCCATCACGAACCAGAACTCGGTCCAGTCGACATGGAAATGGCCAAGATTGCTCGCGGGCGCGATCGGCTGCGCCTTGCCGCGCAGGATATTGGACGTGAAATGACCGTCCCACACGAACTTGCCGTTATAGGGTTTGTCGCTGTTGCCGATCTGCTTCCAGAAATCGACGTAGATCGGGTTGGTGTCGCGGTCCTTGGCCGGGCCGGGCGAGCCGGTGACTTTCACGTAGGTGCGGCCGGGATAGGGATCGGGCGTTTCGTCCGCCGGATAGAGAGGAGGGGAGCCAGCCTGGCGAACCTCGAACCGCAGCGACGGTTTGTCGCCGATCGTCTCGATCGAATAGAAATGACGGAAGGGCACATTGACCATGAAGCCCTTGGTCGCGACGAATGGCTCGTAGCCATCGATCGAGACGCGCATCGTGCCGTCCTGGACGATCCACACGACACGGTCGTCGGCATACATCTTGCGCTTAGTCTTCTTCCCCGCGCCGAGCGAGATATAGTCGGCATCCTGTTCGGGGTTGCGCACGATCGGCTGAACCCAATCGTCCTGCCCGCGATGCGCAGTGAGGATAGCGGAAAGCTGCCAGTGAACCTTATTGGGCGCGGTGTAGGGGGTCGGTTTGGCCGGTTTGGCCGACCAATATGCCTCGGCGAGCTTGGGGGAGGTGACAGGCATCGGCTCTTCGCGCCCGTTGAACTGCGCCGCTGCCGGCGATCCAATCATCGCGAACGCGGCCGCTGCAGCACCCGAAAGCCATATCATCCTCTTCATGCCCGCATCCTCTTCGCTTCCGGTTTTCTTGACCTGCCTCGGCCTTATCCTGTCGCATAAAAAGGCTGCCGCCCGCGGGAGAACCCACGAGCGGCACAGGGGGGCTTAAGCGTTAGAATTTGGCACGTACGCCAATCGAGATCAGTCGGCCGACCGGGTTCGAGACGAACCCGTTATAGCCCCAGGCTCCTCCCAGAATGCCCGCCGTATTGCCGTTGTAGAATGGCGGATCCTTGTCGAAGAGGTTCTGCACGTCGACGTAGATTTGCGAGCCGCGCAGGAAGCTTTCCCCGCGGAACTCATATTGAACGTGCAGGTCGAACGTATTCCCCGCCTTGATCGGGTCGCCGCCACCGACCGGATTGCCGATCGCGTCCGTCTTGATCGGCGTGACCGTGGTGCTGATCCAATTGTGGTAGGAGCCGACATGGTTCCAGAAGAGGTCGGCCGAGAAGCCGCCCAATTCCCAACCGAGCTGGGCGCGGTTCTTGAACTGCACCGACGGGAAGGTCGTGTTGTAGCCCGACGTGTTCAGGATGCTGAAGTCCGTCCCGCCGCCGAAATTCTGCTTGAACTTCGTAAAGTAGGTGAACGCGGTCCCGATCGTGAAGCGGCCGAGGTCCCCGATCGCATGCTGGTAGGTGAATTGCGCGTCGATACCTTCGACCGTCAGGTTGAGCGCGTTCCGCGTGCTCTGGTCGATCAGGAAGTAGACCTGGGCCGGCACCGCACCCGAGATTGTCGCGCCATTCGCCAGATTGGCGAACTGATCTATCTGGGTTTGGGAGCAGGTCGATGGGCAGAGCGTCAGCAGCGGTCGTAAGCCCGCCGAGTTCACAATCGCGCTCGGGCTCGGCGAGCTTACGCCGCCGATGAACTTATTGTGGAAGAAGGTCGCCGCCGCGACGAAACCGGGCAGGAAGCGCGGCGCCAGATCGACGCCTGCGGACCAGCTGCGGCCCTTCTGCGGAACCTCGTGGGTGAAGCCGCCGCCGAGCTGACGCCGTAGGCCCGCCGACTGGGCGTTGATGCCGATCGAGCAGACCTGACCCGAGGTCGCCGACGAACAAGGCGTGCTCGTATTGGCGATGACGGCGCCGGGGATGCCCTTCACGTCCGGATAATTGTTCACCGGCACGTTGACCTGGCCCTGCGTGCCGACGCTGCCGGATGCATAGAGATAGCCCTGCGTCGGGTCGCCGATCACGGCGAGTGGCGGCGCGACGAAGGCGCGTGAATAGTTGCCGCGGAACTTCAGGCCTTCGAACGGCTCCCAATTGGCAGCGAACTTCGGATTCTTGGTGCTGCCTACGTCGCTATATTTGTCGTACCGACCCGAGATGCTGAGGTCGATCCGGTGCGCGAGCGGTATTTCCATATCCGGAGAGACGAGCGGGATATATAATTCCGCGTAGACCGACTTGATGTTGCGTTCGTAATTATATTGGCGGAATCCGGATCCGGTCGTGGTCGGGCCGGTACCGTTGGAGCCGGTGATCTTCTGGGTCTGCGTCGCCCAGAAATATTCGCCGCCTACGGCCAGCTTCACCGGGCCGGCAGGCAAAGTGAACAGTGACCCCTGGAAATCCAGCTTCACCTGATTGAAGGTGTTGTAGTTCGTATTCTCGCTATTGGCCCGATAGATCGACCGCAGCACGCCGGGGGCGGTGCGGCTGGAGCCGACCGGGCTCCACACGTCGAGCGCGTTCGAGGCAGTCAGCGGCAGGTTGAGCGCGACCACATTCTGGCCGGCAATGTCCGTTGTGCTGGTATTGGCTGAACTTTGGGCCGTGCCGTTAAGTGCCAGCAGCGCGCAGGCGCCGCAGAAGCCGTTGATCGTGTTCAGCGCGGAGCGGTTCCAGCCAAATGCGTCGCTAAGCGTCGCGGTCCAGTCGCCCGTGATCTTATAATCGGCGACCATCGTCGCGTAGATCGAATCCTCCTGCGACTGGCCACGGCCATAATTGCCGTCCGGCGTCAGGATGAGCGCGGTAATGCCTTCCTGGGTCGCGCCCGGTGTACCGGCCGGTGCCACGAAGAACGGGTTGGCACGGCTTACGACGGTCGGCACGCCGCCGACGATGATCGTGGCGTTGGAGGCGGTCGACCCAGGCGCAAAAACGGTGACGTTGCTGACACCGCCAGGCGCGTTCGGCGAATGCGTCTCCTGCCGATTATAGTTCAACATCGCGGTGATAGTGAGCTTGTCGGAGAAGTCGTTGGTAATTTTGATCATCGTGTTGGCGCGATACTGGCTCGGCAACAGCGTGGCGTAGACAGAGTTGTTGCAGGGCGCATTGGCCGATGAGTTCGCAACCGTGCTGGTCGCGCTCGGCGACAGATAGACACCTGAAACGCCCGGCGTCGTGATCGTCGCCGGCAGACACTGGAAGCTGTTGGTGTTGCTGCCCCCGATCGAGCGATAGTCGCCCAAGCTCGAGAAATCGCGATACTTGTTCATCAGCTTTGATTGCTGGGCGAAGGATCCGGCGAGATAGACGCCGCCCGTGTCCCATTTCTTGCCCCAGATGAAGCTGAAGTCCTTGTTGTGATAGTGATCGGCGAAGCCGAATTGAGCGTTGGCCTCGAAGCCGTCAAACGTCCGCCGCGTGATGAAGTTGACCACGCCCGCGACGGCGTCCGAACCGTAAACCGACGATGCGCCGTCAGCGAGTACTTCGACCCGCTGGATCGCGCTCACGGGAATGATGTTCGGATCGGTCTGGGCGAATTGCGTACCACCGCCGGGAAGGCGCAAGCCGTCAACGATCACCAGGGTGGTGTTGGACGATGAGCCCGCAAGGCTATGAATTTGCGGAGAATAATAGGAATAGGCGTTCTCGCCCTGTGCAATCGAGCCCGCCGTCGAGATCGATGGAACCGTATTCACAAGTTGTGAAACGTTTACCGGCGCAGTTTTCTCGATAGTCTCCTGGCCGACCGAAATCAGGTTGGAACCGATGGGTGCGACACCGCGGATCTTGGAGCCGGTCACCACGACTTCATCGCCACCCTCGTCGGGTGTTGCGGCGCCAATCACGGGCGTCGGATTGGCCGGCCTCTTCGCTTCAGTGGTATCAGCGCCTGTCTGGGCGGCAGCACCGCCGGCGGCGAGCGTCGCCATGACCAGAGCGATCACGGACACGTGAAATTTCGAACCTATCGTCGAGCGCATCTCTCCATACCCCTTTTTTGCTGGAGTTTTTCGATCGTCTTAGTTTCATATCATATACGATCACGCGCGTGGTAACATGCAGTCGAAATGCGTCAAGTCATCGCATCGCCACCAACTCTGAAATAGTCTGCAGAACGGGCAGGTAATCCGTTGATTCTGTGCAGTGCAGCATCAGGTGGTGATTGATACAACCCAAGAGAGCGGAGTGAGGTCAAACCATTACACGAATGCTCGGGCGAAATACGTGGTGCATTGCGGAAGGCATAGTCGTATATCCAAATGGTCCTCTGGCCAGGACTACCAATCATTGCAGGAAAGCGCTGTCATTACTTGTAAGTGCGGGCAAGAGTTCAAAGTTGTCGCGCAATAGCCGCGCTACAAAAGGGGGCCACTCACGACGATCCGGCCCGCCGGTCGCTACTGGCGGCCCCCCGATTCAACCGAGTAATTATGCAGGCCATAAGGATAAGGGTTGATGGCAACTCGCGTGGCCATCTGACCAACGGGGCCGCCGAAACTGGCGCGGTGCCAGCGGCCCTGGGCCGCGGTCACGATGTCGCCAGCGGTTGCAGTGAAGAAAGGTATGCCTTCGATCTGATAGTCGACGTTGCCTTCCATGATGAACCAGAACTCGTCATGCCCGAAATGGAAGTGGCCGAGATTGCTCGGCGGCGGCGTCGGTGTCGCGCGGCCGCGGATATTATTGACGAACATGTGATCGCCCGAGACGAAGGCACCGGCGCGCGCGCCGCCCTGAACCACGTCCTTGAAAAAATCGAGATAGGGCTTGTTCACCTCGTCATATTTGCCGTCGCCGCCCATCAGAACGGTTTTCTGATAGGTGAAACCGGGAACGTCTTTCGGCTTATCTGGGGAGCTTCCGACGGGATAGATCGGAACGTCCCCCGCCGCATGAACTTCGAACCAGAGCGCGGGCTCGCTACCCACCGACTCCATGGTGAAGGGAAGGCGGAAGGGGACGTCGATCTGGAAGCCCTTGCCGGCGACGAACGGCTCCTGGCCCTTGATGCTGACCTTGAGCTGGCCCGCCCATACGATGATGGCGGTGCGGTTGTCGGGATATTCGACCTCCGGCGTGTGGCCGCCGGGCGCCATCTGGTGCCAATCCGCCATCAGGTCCTTGTTGCGGACGATCGGTTGGGACCAATCCTTCTGCCCCTTGTGCATGGCGAGCACATCGGCGAGCTTCCACCAGGCACGGTTGGGTGCCTGATAAGCGTTATAAGGGGTTTTCTTGGGCGACCAGGCGATCTGGATGGGCGGCCGGCCGGTGGGCGGGGTTTGCGCGAATGCCGCGGACGCGACCAAGGCCGCGGTCGCGGCATATAGCGATATGAGAAGCTTGCCCCTGTGCATGAAATCCTCACCTCCGGAGGCTCGATCGCCTCTTATATGATCATATATGATATGATACTTCGGAACGAGTCAAACCCCTATTTTTGGGGGTGATCCGCGCCAAGTCGCGGAAAACCAAAGGGAGAGCTTCGAGCGTGCTGACAAGATCGACAAGCCTTGCCGGGCTGGTGTTCCTCCTAGCTTCGTCCGCATCAGCGGCACCTCCTGCGGACGGTACATGCCGCTCTATCGCGGACCCGACCGAGCGACTCGCTTGCTATGACCGCGCCGCGAGCCAGGACTCCGCCCCTGCCGAAAAACCCGCCCGTGCAGCTGCCTCCGTTGCGCCTCCCTTGCCTGCCTCACCCGCCCCGATGGCGCGCGAGACGCGCGCCCCCGCGTCGATGGATCGGAACGCCAAGACCGGCGGTCGTATCGCCGCGGTGAGCGCGCTGCGCCACGGTTATTTCCGGCTCGAGCTCGACGGCGGGCCGGCTTACGAAACGACGGTGGTCGGCACGCCTCCGCCGGTTGGCGCGGAGGTCCGCATCCGCCACACTTTGTTCGGCACGACCTTCTTCGACATAAAAGGCTGGAGCCCGATCACGGTCAGGCTGTCGCGGCGGCAGTGAGCGCCGCGGGCTCGGGGTCGCTGTAACGCAGCGGGCGGGTCGGATCCACCACCGCCCAGGCGACGACGCCCAGCAGCACGACCGCTGCGCCGGCCGCGAAGGCAGCTTCCCAGCCAAATTGGGCGGCGATCCATGGCGTAAGCGACGAGGTCACCGCCCCGCCGATCTGGCAACCCATGTTCATGAAGCCCGAGACGACACCGGTGTGCGGGCCGGCGATGTCGGCAGTCACCGACCAGAACGAGCTTTGCGAAAGGTAGATCGCGCCCGCGCCGCCGGCGAGAATCACGACCGCGAGAACGGCATTGTCCACCTTCGACCCGAGGAGAAGGAAAGTCCCGGTCAGGATGAAGGAGACGACGGCGAGCCCCGACCGGCCCCAATATAGGCCGTAGCGTCCCGATATGAGATCATTGAGCACGCCGCCGGCGAGGCAGCCCAGCGTCATGCATAGGAAGGGCAGCATCGAATAAGCCGCGCTCGACTTGAGATCGAGGTGCCGCGCCTCGGCAAGGTAGATGTAGAACCAGCTGAAAAAGATCCAGATCACGTAGCCGAACGCGAAATAGCTGAGGAACAATCCCCACACGTTGCGGCTGGTCAGCATGGCACGCCATGGCACCGGGCCGCGCGGTCCGGTCGCGACCGTCGACAGGCCCTTCTCGATGTGTGCGAGTTCAGCCTCATTCACCCGGGGATGTTCCTGGGGCGTGTCGCGCGCGACCAGGTACCAGGCGATGCCGGCAACCAGACCAATCACGGCGCAGACGTAAAAAGAGGCGCGCCAGCCTGCAGCCAAGATGATCGCAGTGATAAGCGGCGGCGAGATTCCCGAACCCGCACCCACGCCCGCGAAGATCCAACCATTGGCCTTGCCGCGCTCCTGAGCGGGTATCCAGCGCGAGATCAGCTGATTGCCGGAGGGATAAACCACCGATTCGCCTATCCCGAGCGTGAAACGCACAAGGAAGAGGAGGAGTAGCGCATGTTGGGCGCCGGGTGGCACGAGCGCTGTAAGGGCGGAGAAGAGACCCCACCAGACGAGCGCGGCGGTCAGAACCTTGCGGGGGCCGAAACGCGCGGCCAGCCAGCCGGCGGGTACTTGGAAAAGCGCATAGCCGATCAGGAAGGCGCTAAAGACCCACCCGAGATGGACCTGGTCGATCCCATAGTCCTGGCGCATCTCAACACCCGCGACCGAAATGTTGGTGCGATCGAGGAAGGCAATCGCGCTCACCAGGAACAGCAGAAAGATCAGCCCGAGTCTGACCTTGGAACGCGTGCCTGCAGCCATCTTTTCCTCCGCCTTCGCGCGGCTCTCATGGCCGCATAATATCCTATAGGATTCATGTTACGACCAATGTATGAGCGGGTAAAGACCGGGAATATCGGCACCTGAAGAGAGGGAGCGTCCGTGAGAGGAAGAAGTCGCCTGGCGACCTGTGTCGCCGCCATGTCACTCATCCTCGGGGCCGGCGCCGCCTTGGCTGCACAGCCGCTCGCGCAGCGGCTCGGGCACAGTGACCCGGCCCGGTTTCGGCAGCTGAGCGCGGTACATGAAGGCGCGGGCACGATGCGGTTCGGGCCAATCCTGGGAGCCAATGCGCTCAGCACGAACCTGATCTTTATCCATCGCGGCGTGATCGCCCCGCACAGCGGGATCGGTGAGCATTTCCACAATGACTGCGAGGAGATGTTCGTCATCCTCGACGGCGAGGCGCAGTTCACCATCGACGGCCGCACCTCGGTGTTGAAGGGGCCGGTCGGCGTACCGGACCGAATGGGTCATGCCCATGCCATCTACAATCCGGGCGACACGCCGCTGCAGTGGCTCAACATCAATGTCGGTAACACCAAGGTCTACGATAATTTCGACTTGGGCGACGCGCGCACCGATGCGCCGCTCGACAAGGTGCCCCAGTTCATCACGATGCATCTCGATCGGGCGCTGCTCCGGCCGGTCGCAGCAATGGACGGCGGGACGGGGACGGTCATGTACCGCCGCGCACTCGATCCGACCGTCTTCGCGACGCCTTGGACCTATGTCGATCATCTGATGCTGCCGCCCGGAACCTCGGTCGGTCCGTCCGCCAAAGCCGATCTGACCGAGGCTTATTATGTAATGGCGGGCGACGGCGAGGTGACGATCGATGGCGAGACCGTCGCAATCCACAATGGCGATGCCATTCCGGTCGATCTTGGCCAGTCGCGCGCGATCAGGTCCACGGGCACGCAGCCGCTCGAGCTGATGGTGATCGGCGTGGCGCGCGACCTAGCCGCCAAGGCCGCTTACCGCGCTCGCGTCGCGGCTGCGATGCGGCCCGCGCGCTGAAACTTCAGGGAGGAACGGAAATGAACAGGACGATGCTGCGGATAATGGCGTCTGCCGGTCTGGCATGGGCGACGCTGCCCATGGCTGCGCCTCTTGCTGCGGCACCGACGACGGCGCCGACCATATCGATCGAGCGGCTCGACCGCGGCCTGGATGCGGTGATCGCGCCCGGCACCAAGGTCGAGCGCGTTGCGACCGGCTTCGTTTTCACCGAGGGCCCGATGTGGCGTCAGGGAAAGCTTTGGTTCTCGGACGTGCAGAAGGATCAGCTCAGCACCGTAACGCCTGACGGCAAGGTCACGGTGCTGCTGAACAATTCGGGCGGCTATCACAATGCACCCGCAGGGGCGAATAGCGGTTCAAACGCGATGGTCACCGACAAGGACGGGTCGGTGCTGCTGACGCAAATGGGCGCGCGTCGGATCGTGCGACTGGACGCGCACAACGGCATCCATCCTTTCCTGTCCGATTATCATGGCAAACGGCTCAACAGCCCCAACGATCTGGTGTTCGCGCGCGACGGCGCGCTCTGGTTCACCGATCCACCCTTCGGCCTGTTCAACGGGATGGACAAGGACCCGGCCAAGGAGCTGCCGTTCAACGGCGTGTTCCGTTATGCCAAGGGCAAGCTTCAGGCGGTCGTGACCGACATGACCCAGCCGAACGGCATCGGCTTCTCTCCCGACGGCAAGACGCTCTATGTCAGCAATTACGGGCCGGACATGTATGTACGGGCTTATTCGGTGGCGCCGAACGGCAAGCTCTCCCAACCGAGTACCTTGATCCACTATCCCGCGGACAGCGGCGATGGCGGGCCGGACGGGCTCAAGGTCGACATGGCGGGCAATCTCTGGAGCAGCGGCCCCGGCGGGATCCGCATCATCACGCCCAAGGGCAAGGTGCTGGGACAGATCAAGCTGCCCGAAATCGCTGCCAACATCGCCTTCGCGGGCGACGGGCACACCGTTTACATCACCGGATCTACCAGCATCTATCGCCTGCATTCGAAAGTTGCGGGCGAGCTGCCGCTCTATCGGCGCTGAGCGGCACGAAAGCGAAAAGGGGCGCCGTACCAGCCGGGTACGGCGCCCCTCTTTTTTTGCTGGTCCGCCTCAGTGCGCCGGATCGACCAGGATCGCCTGATAGGCGATCTTTCCGTTGCGGACGACGAAGATGTCCTCGCCCGACACTTGCTGCGGCGTGCCCTTGAACTGGACCCAGCGCAGCCGCGCAATGTCTGGTCCGCCGGGGCTGATACTGGTCTCCATGGTGCGCACGCCGGGATGGTGATCCTTGTCGGTCAGCGTTGCGAATACCCTGCGCGCGTCGCTGGAGCCCACGAACACGCCAACGCCTTTAGCCGACTGACCATGTACCAGGCCGGGCGGCGCGATCACGATCGTGTTCGCGGCATAGTCGCTCATGATCGCAGCGAGGTCGCCCTTTTTCATGACCGCGACATGATGCTGCACTACTTGGGCGGGAGTCGCTGCGGAGGCGGCAACGCCGGCACCCAGCGCCAAGGGCAAGGCCAAAATCTTCAGGCTGGTTCGCATCAATTCTCTCCCATGCTGTTTTCTAATGGGCTTCCGTCAAAACCGATCAGTCCACGCGCCGCAAATTGTGTGCGAAACGCTGCTGGCGCTCGGCATAACCGGCCGCGGACTTCCGGATGCCATCGATCACCTCGGGCGCGAGCTCCTTCATGACTTTGGCGGGGGCGCCGATGATCAGGCTTCCCGGGGGGAAGACCTTGCCTTCCGTCACCAGCGCGCCTGCACCGATCAGGCAATCCTCGCCGATCACGGCATTGTTGAGGACGATCGCGCCCATCCCCACGAGCACCCGGTCGCCAAGCGTGCAGCCGTGCAGGATCGCATGATGCCCGATCGTGCAATCGGCGCCGATCGTCAGCGGAATACCTGGGTCGGAGTGGAGCATCGCGCCCTCCTGGATATTGGTCCGGTCGCCAAGCACGATCGGTGTATTGTCGGCACGGATCACGGCGCCGAACCAGATGCCGACCTCGTCTCCCAAACGGACATCGCCGATCAAATCGGCAGACGGCGCGACCCAGCTGTTATCGGCTAGTGTCGGCCGCAGCCCGTCAATCTCATAAAGCGGCATCAGTTATGCTGCGGCGGCGCCGGGGAGGAAGCTGCGGGCGCGGCCGGAGCGCCGTAATTCTTTGCGAGATAATCGACGATGGTCTTCATCTCCTCAGGCGACACTTCGGCGCCGCGGTTGGCCATCTGTTCCACCGTCGCTGACCAGGCTGCCGGCGACTTGTGCTGCGAGAATATCTGCGCGGTATTGTGGCAGAATATGCAGCGCTGGTTGATCAGGTCGAGCCCTGGCCCCGACGGCGCAGCCGCGGTCGGCGGATCCGCCGCGAGCGCACGCGCGCCCAAGGCGGCGAGTGGGATCAAGGCGGCGGCGGTCAATATCATGTTACGCATTATCAGATCCTAGCTCAGCGCAGCGAGAATGCGACCACAGTGTCGCTGTTCGGGGGTGATCCCGAGAAGCCGCCCGTTGCAACCACCGCAACGATCTGGCGCCCGGATCGGTCGCGATAGGTCATCGGCGTGCCGTAATTTGATGCGGGCAGTACAGCCTCCCACAGCAGCTTCCCGGTCTTTGAGTCGAACGCGCGGATCTTGTCGTCGGTGGTCGCACCGATGAACGTCAGCCCCGACGCGGTGGTGATCGGTCCGCCAGCACTGATCCGGCCGGCATCCTTGAACGCGGGATCCTGATTATCGCCGAGAGGGCGGCGCCACGCGATCGTGCCCTTGTTCACGTCGACCGCGACCAGCTCGCCCCATGGCGGCTTCTGGCAGGGGTTGCCGGTCTCCCGATCCTGGAAATATTGATAGCCCTCTTTCATGCCCCAGGTGCCGTCGCCCTGCTGGGCAAGCTGCTGCGGGCTGGCGAGCGAGTTGACGTTGATGACGTAAAGCCCGGTTTGCGGATCGAACGAACCGCTGCCCCAATCGACGCCGCCGAGGCTGCTGGGGAAGAAGTTGACCGAGCTGTCCGCGCGCGGTGGCTGGAACATCTTGGCGGGGACGACATGCAGGTCGTCGGTCAGTTTTTGACAAACGGCCTTCATCGAAGGCGTGAGATCGTTGAGGTCTTCCGCGCTATAACTCAGCCGCGTCAGCGGCGGCGGCGATGCGGGCATCGGCTGGGTCGGCCAGGGCTGCTCGCCCGGGACATCGGTATCGGTCGGCACGGGCACCTCCCGCACGTCATAGACGGGCTTGCCGGTCACGCGATCGAGGATGAACATGATCGCGGTCTTGTTCATCACGGCGATTGCCGGAATATCGCGTCCGCCGCGGCGCACGTCGATCAGCGTCGCCACGGGCAGGTCCACATCCCAGATGTCGTGATGGACGGTCTGGAAATGCCACAGATATTTGCCGGTGCGCGCGTCGACCGCGACAATCGAATTGGCGAACAGATTCATCCCATGGCGGTCGCCGCCCCAGCGATCGAACGTCGGTGCGCCGAACGGCAGATAGGCAATGCCGCGCTTGTTATCGACGATCACATTGTTCCACACATTGTTGCCCGACCGGCCCTTCCAGCTGTCGCCTTCCCAGCTGTCGTGACCATATTCGCCGGGTTGTGGAACCGAGTGGAAGGTCCAGACAAGTTTGCCTGTGCGCGCGTTCCATGCGCGGACGTCGCCGGAAGCACCCTTGACCGGCATTTCCTGAACGCGCGACCCGGTAATGATCAGGTCTTGATAGATGGTCGGCGGACTGCTCATGCCGAGCGGGGCGCCGCGATTGCCGTTCATCACTTCCGGTGTCTTCATATCGACAATGCCGTCGGTGCCGAAGTCCGTGGCCGGCTTGCCCGAGGCGGCATCGAGCGCGATCAGCTTGCCGGCGCGGGTGCCGAAGACGATGCGCGGACCGACGCCATGGCCACCGGGCCAATAAGCGACACCGCGCGTCGCGGGCTGATCGCGCGGCGGCATCGTATAGGCCCACAATTCGCTGCCCGTCGAAGCATCGAGCGCGACGACCCGGCCATATGGCGTGGGGATATACATCACGCCCTTCACGACCAGCGGCGTGGCTTCGGATGGGGAGAAGCCGGTCGCGAAGTGCTTGCGCATCGTCTCCGACATGCCCGGGAAGGTCTCAACCTTATAACCAGCCGGCCGCATGTGATAGACCCAGGCCTGGTGCAACTTGCCGACGTTGGCGGGGGTGACCTCCTTGAGCGGCGAAAAGCGCCCATTGCCGCCGTCGCGACCATAATCCTGCCAATCGCCGGGTGCGACCGCATAAAGCGGTGACGCGAGTGCGAGGCAGGCCGCCAGCGCGTAGAAACGAGAAATTCGGGCGGGTGAAACGGCGCCCGTTGACTGGCTGTTCAAGCTTAATCCTCTCATTATCGGCCGCTTTTCGCTCACCTTTGAGACCAGCGCCATTGTTCTTTGGTTGACCCGATGCTAGCAGCCGCCAAAATCATATACAATATGATCTGCGGTGAGATGCGGCGCGATTTGCAAGCGGCGCGATCCCGGTAGATGGATGCCGAACGAGGAGCAGAAGATGGCGACATTGCCGCTGGCGGGCTTGAGGGTGCTGGATATCTCGCAGGTCATGGCGGGCCCATTCTGCTGCATGCTGTTGGGCGACATGGGCGCGGACGTGATCAAGATCGAGCCGCCCCAGACGGGCGACTCGACGCGCCATTCGATGGGCTTTCGCCTGAAGGGCGCGGACAGCCCCGGCTTCCTCGCGCTCAACCGCAACAAGCGTAGCATCACGCTGAACCTGAAGGACCAGGCGGACCGTGAGGTGCTTTATGCCCTGGTCAAGACCGCCGACATACTGGTGGAAAATGCGCGGCCGGGCGTCGCGGCCCGGCTCGGCATCGATTATGATACGCTCGCTGCGATCAATCCGCGCCTTGTCTATGCCAGCATCTCCGGCTTCGGACAAACGGGGCCCTGGGCGCAGCGCCCTGGCTTCGATCTGATCGCGCAAGCCATGTCGGGTATTCTGAGCTCGAACGGATTTCCCGGCATGGAGCCGGCCAAGAATTCGATCGCGGTCGCGGATCTGGGTGCCGGGCTGTTCTCCGCTTATGCGATCCTGAGCGCGATCATCGGCCGCGAAAAAAGCGGGCAGGGGCAATATATCGATGCATCGTTGCTCGAAGCGGCACTCGGCTTGTCGGTCTGGGAGACGACCGAATTGTGGGGCACGGGCAAATCGCCTACCCCGATCGGCTCCGCCAATCGCATGTCCGCGCCCTATCAGGCGGTGATGGCGTCGGACGGATGGTTCGTGATCGGAGCCGCCAATCAGGGCTTGTGGCTGACCTTCCTCAACGTGATCGGACGGCCCGAGTTGCAGGAAGATCCGCGTTATTCGACCAATGCAGCGCGCGTGACCAATCGGACCGTTCTGATCGAGGATCTCGCTCCGACCTTTCTCACCCGTACCAAGCAGGAATGGATCGACGCGATGCTGGCTGCCGGCGTGCCTGCGGCACCGATCCTGGATTATGGCGAGGCGGTCGAAAGCGAGCAGGCTATTGCGCGCGACATGGTGATGCAGGTGCCTCACCCGGTCGAAGGCGAATTCCGCGCGCTGGGATTTCCAGTGAAGATGCGGGGCACGCCCCAGGAGGTGCGCCTGCCGCCGCCCTTGCTCAACGAGCATGCGGAGGAGATACGTCGGGAGCTGGTCGACAAGGGCCTGCTGTCGCCCACCGCGGAGGCTGCGGAATGAACCACGCCCGGCTGGTCTATGAAAAGGCGGGCGATCGGGCCCATGTGCGCTTCGACAATCCGACAGCGCACAATGCGCTGACCAGCCGGATGTGGCATGATCTGCGCGACGCCGCACGCGATATCGCCGCCGATCCGGCGATCCGAATTGCCACCTTTCGCGGGGTCGGCGGCAAGGCCTTCATATCCGGCACCGACATATCGAAGTTCGCCGATTACGAGACCGGCGAGCAAGGCGTCGATTATGAGCGCGACATCGACATCTGCATGGGGGCGATCGACGAAATTCCCTGCACCACGATCGCGATCGTAGAGGGATGGGCGGTCGGCGGGGGGCTCAACATCTCGTCCGCATGCGACTTCCGGATCGCCACCCCGAACGCGCGTTTCGGTTCTCCGATCGGCCGCACGATCGGCAATTGCCTCTCGGCAATGAGCGTCGCCCGGATCGGCGGCGCGATCGGTGTGCAAATGGCGAAGCGCATGGTTCTGCTCGGCGAGCTGGTGCCGGCGTCCGAATTGCTGGCGAGCGGCTTTCTCCATCAGATTGCCGAAGCGCACGAATTGGATGCGGCGGCCGATGCGCTCTGCCGCCGCGCCGCCGAGAATGCGCCGCTGACGACGCGTGCCACCAAGGAAATGCTGCGGCGGATGCGCTACGCCAGCCTGCCCGACGTCGAGGACCTGATCGCGACGGTCTATGGCAGCGCCGACTTCAGGCGCGGCGTCGCCAACTTCCTGTCCGGCAACAAGACGCTGCCGGACTGGACGGGCGAATAGCCGACCGGTCAGCCGGCAGGCTTGGTGGCGACAATCTTGATCCCGGCCATCATCGGCTGGCTTGGCGGCAGCGCCGTCTGGCCTGCCGGAAAGCCGTTTGCCTGGAAGAGATAGGCCTCGATGTCCGATGTCGTCTTGGCGCTCAGGGTGCCAGGATTGTTCAGCGGCATGGTCGAATGGATACGCTCGAACAGGTCGCCGGCCGAGGTGCTGTTCCAGTTATTGAGAAAAGCGCTGCCGGTAAGCGGTGGGGCCATATCCACTCCGCCAAGGTTGGCGCCGTGGCAGGCCGCGCACTGATCGGCATAGGCGACTTTGCCGCGCTCCGCCTGGTCGGCCGTGTAGACTCCGCTCCAGACCGTTCTGTCGGCACCCTGGGCATGCGCGATGGCGCCACCCAGCAGCAACAGTGCGCCGCCCAGTGCAGCCGAGCCCCAGACGTGAATTTTGCGATCTTTGGCCATCATGCTTTCCCGGGTAATCTGTAAGCGACAAGTTCCGCGCTATAATTGCCGCCGCCGATCGCGACTACAAGATATTGTTTTCCTTGAAGCATATAGGTCATAGGCGACCCGCTCTGCGGGGCCGGCATATAGACTGCGCCCTTCTCCACGCCGGTAGCCTTGTCATAGGCGCGCAGCATCGCGCCACGAACCCCATATTCGTTGGTGTAGAAACCCGCCTCGCCGCAGATCACCAGCGTCTTGGTGGTGAGCGGCCCCAAGTTGCCGGGGCGCCCGGTGCGCGGAATCTTGAGACCCTTGAGTGCCGGATGGTTGCGGATGTTGTCGGGCGTTTCGCCATGCGCGACCTGCCACGCAATGTCGCCCTTGGTGAGGTCGATCGCCGTGATCCGGCCGTAAGGCGGCTTGAGCAGGGGCAATCCCTGGACCGCGAGAAAGCCGGCCGGCAATCCCCCCGCCTTCTGGCCCGGCCGTGGCGGTGGTGGAGCGGGCGGACGGAAATCCCCGCCACCGGATTCAGCGCCCATCCGCGGCATTTTTCGGGGCTTCAGGCCGTCTATGCCGTGCACATAAGGGGATTCCGAGACGCTCATGTCGGTGTTGGGCACGATCCCCATCACCGATGGCTGGGTCTTCGAATAGACGTAAACGACATGCGTTTCCGGGTCGTATGAGCCGCCCGGCCAGTTGGTGCCGCCCTGCACGCCGGGGGCGGAGATCGTACCCCAGCGGCCCGGTTTGCTGATCACCGGCGGGGTGAACAGTGGACCGGTCTTGTAATTCTTGACGAACTCGACCGCCTGCGCGCGCAGCTCGGGTGTGAAGTCGATCAGGTCATCGGTGGTGACGCCTTGCACGTCATAAGCGGGGGGCTTGCTCGGCACCGGCTGGGTTGGCGAATACCATTCGCCGGGCACATCGCCTGCCTCGACCTTGCGCTCGACGATCGGCCAGAGCGGTTTGCCGGTCGTACGGTCGAGCACATAGAGAAAGGCCTGCTTGGTCGGCTGCGCAAGCGCCTTCACGATCCGGCCGTTATGCGGGATGTCGCACAGGATCGGCGCGCACGGAATGTCGCGGTCCCACAGCCCGTGATGCACCATCTGATAGTGCCACTTCCGCTTACCGGTCTCGATATCGACCGCGACAAGCGATTCCCCGAAAAGGGCATCGCCGCGCCGGTAGACCCCCGTCTCATCGCCCGTCGGCAGCTCGACCGGAATATAGACAAGGCCCAACTCCTCGTCGGCGGACATCTGCGCCCAGGCGCCGGTATTACCGACCTTGTCGGCATCGCCCCCGATCCAGGTATCGTAGCCGAATTCGCCCTTCAGCGGGATCGTGTGGAATATCCATTTCCGGCGGCCGGTCTTGATATCGAAGCCGCGGACATAGCCTTTCACGTTCTGGCGGATTTCGGGGACGTCGCCTGCGGTATGCGCCGCACCGATCACTACTACGTCCTTCACGACCAGGGGTGTCGAATGCAGGCCCACGTCCGAATGAACCGGGTCGATCTCCTGGTCGAAATCGCGCTTGAGATCGACTACGCCATTGGCGCCGAATTCGGGGTCGACCTGCCCGGTTGCGGGGTCGAGCGACACGAGCTGATAGCCGATCGTGACGTAGAGGATCCTCTCCCGGGTGCCGTCGGTCCAATAGGATACGCCGTGGCCGGATAGCTGACGCGGCGAATTGAGTGCGCGCTCGCCTTCGTCGAGCCGGTGCATCCAGAGCAATTCGCCGGTGGCCGCGTCGAGCGCGATGCAGTCGCGGCGCGCGCCCGCGGTCGTGAACAGCCGGCCCTTGATCAGCAAGGGCGTCGCCTCGAACTGATATTCCTTGCGGGAGCCGAGCGCGTCGGTCTTGAAGCTCCAGGCGATTTCCAGATCGTTGAAATTGGCCGCATTGATCTGGTCGAGCGGCGAATAGCGCGTGTTCGCCTGGTCCGCCGCATAATAGCGCCATTCGGTATCGGGCTGTCGGCCCGTATTTCCGGATGGGGCGGCGGCAAATGCCGGGCCGCCCGACAGCCCCGAAAGCACGAATGTGGATGCCGAGCTGGCGAGCAGCCCGCGGCGGGAAATTCCTGTCATATCACCCTCGTGTCGGGCTTATCGCCGCCCGGTTTCTATCATCTTGTCCGAACGCCCCAGCCGATCACCAGCTGACGGCGATATATTTCGCTTCACAATATTCGAGCAGGCCGTGGTGCGAACCCTCGCGCCCCAGGCCGCTTTGCTTCACCCCTCCGAACGGCGCCGCCGCGTCGGACACCAGACCGCGGTTGACCGCGACCATTCCGCACTCGATCCGTTCGGCAATCTGCAGCGCCTTCTTGAGGTCCTCGCTATAGACATAAGCGGCGAGGCCATATTCGGTGGCATTGGCAAGCGCGATCGCCTGTTCGGGATCGTCGAAGGGGATCACGGCCGCCACCGGGCCGAAGATTTCGTCGGTCAGGATCTGCGATCCGGGCTGCACATTGGCGATGACCGAGGGCGGATAGAAGAAGCCGGCGCCCTCTGGCGCCTTGCCACCCAGCCGCACATCGGCACCCTTCGCGACCGCGTCGGCAACCAGGCGCTCGATCTTGTCGATCGCCTCGCGGTTGATCATCGCCCCGCATTGCGTGGTGTTTTCGATGCCCGCACCCAGCTTCATCGCGCGCATGCGATGGACCAGGCCCGACACGAATACATCATGGATCCCGCGCTGGACGTAGAAGCGATTGGCGGCGGTGCAGGCCTCACCCCCGTTGCGCATCTTGGCGATCATCGCGCCTTCGAGCGCCTGTTCCAGATCAGCATCGTCGAGCACAAGGAACGGCGCGTTGCCCCCCAGCTCCATCGACGAGCTGATCACCGAATCCGCTGCCTCACGCAGCAATATGCGGCCGACCTCGGTCGATCCGGTGAAAGACAATTTGCGGACGCGCGGGTCGTGAAGGATTGCGCTGCAGACCGGGCCCGGATCGCTGGTATTGATGACGTTAACCACGCCAGCGGGCACGCCGGCGCGCCGCATGATCTCGGCCACGGCCTGCGCCGTCAGCGGCGTCTCCTCGGCCGGCTTGAGGATGCAGGTACAGCCGGCCGCGAGCGCCGGCGCGATCTTGCGCGTCGCCATCGCGGCCGGGAAATTCCACGGCGTGATCAGGAGCGCGATGCCGATCGGCTGATATTGGACCATGATACGGTTCGCACCCGAGGGCGAAAGCGCGAGCTCGCCGTTGATGCGAACGGCTTCCTCGGCATACCAGCGGAAGAATTCGGCGGCATAGGCCACCTCGCCGCGGGCGTCGGCGAGTGCTTTCCCGTTTTCCAGGGAAATGATCTGCGCCAGCCATTCCTGTTCGGCCATCATTGCGTGGAAGCAGGCCTGGAGGATCTCGGCGCGTTTGCGCGGCGGGGTTGCGGCCCAGGCGGCAGCGGCTGCTGCCGCGGCATCGACCGCGGCCATTCCTTCGGCGACGCCGGCATCCGCGACCGAGGCGAGGACAGCTTCGGTGGAGGGGTTGAAGATATCGATCCGCTTGCCGTTGGCCGCAGGGCGCCAACGATCACCGATCAAGAGATCGGTCGGGACTGCGAACGGGCCCTCCCGTCCTTTGGCTGGCGGAGGGGCGTAGGTATTGGACGTCATACTGATACCCTGTTGGATTAGAGCGCGCGCAGTGCCGACCGGTCGCCCGAGAAGGCGGCGCGGGTGATGCTCTGCATTGCGGAAAGATCGAGAAAGCGGGGATTGTTCTTCACGAGGCGCGCTGCGTTCAGCGCATTTTCGGCGACGAAATCCTGTTGCTCGGGTTTGAGGCCGAGCGCTGCGAGCGAAAGCGGGATTTTCACCTTGGCGAGCAGGTCGGCAACCGCGTCGATAAAGGCCTGCGACATCTCGTCGGGCGTGCCGTCGGGCAGGCCTATAGCACGGGCAAGCTGCGCGAAGGCGTCCACGCAGGACGGCCGGTTATATTGCATCACGAACGGCAGCAGCGTGGCGACGCCGTCGCCATGGGCGGTGTGGGTGAGGTTCCCGACGGGATATTGCAGCGCGTGCGCGGCGGCCGTGCCGGCCGTGCCGAAGGCGCAGCCCGCCGCCAGCGCTGCCAGCATGATGCCCTCGCGCGCCTCGATGTCGTTGCCGTCGCGATAGGCGCGTTCGAGGAAGCGGAAGATGTTCGTGACCGCCAGCATCGCGAAATGGTCCGACAGCACATTCTTGCCGACGAACACATGCTGCTCCGTGAGCAACGGATCGCCCTGCCGGGCAAGCGTTGTGAAGGCCTCGACCGCATGAGTCAGCGCATCGGCACCGGAGCAGGCGGTGAGCCCCGGCGGGCAGGTGATTGTGAGTTCCGGATCGCACACAGCGATGAGCGGGATCAGGTGCGGGCTCGCTATGCCGACCTTGGCGCCGCGTTCCTCGTCGGCCACGACCGCGACCGGGGTTACTTCGGATCCCGTGCCGGAGGTGGTCGGCACCGCGATCAACGGAATGACCGGCCCCGGTACCGCGAACTCTCCATAATAAGAGCGCACGCCGCCACCATGGGTCAGCAGCACGGCCACGACCTTGGCCATGTCCATCGAGCTGCCGCCGCCGATGCCGATCACGACGTCGGGCGCGAAGTCGCTGACCTGCGCGACGCACGCCTGGATCGAGCTGATCGGCAGATCGGGGATCGTCTGGTCGAAAATTCGGGTTTCGACGCCATGCGCTTCCAGGTCGGCGACGATCTCCTTGAACACGGGCTGCGCGCCTTGCCATGCGTCGGTGCACAGCAAAGCCCGCTTGCCGATTTTCGACGTCGCCGAGCCGAGCGCACGCCGCTGCCCCCGCCCGAACAAGATCGAGCGTGGAAGGCGCAGCGCGCCGAACATGTTATGCTGGTCTGTCACTTCTTGCTGCCGTCCGCTCGATATTGCGTGAGATAAGCCACGACATCCGCCCGATCCTGCGGGCTGGCGAGGCCGGGAAAGAACATCTTGGTGCCCGGCACGAGCTTTGAAGGCGCCTCCAGGAAGTGCGCGAGCGTGGCCGTGGTCCAGGTCAGGCCCGATTTCGTCATCGCCGGCGAATAGGCATAACCTGAGACCGTGCCAGCCTTGCGGCCGACGATCCCATTGAGCGCCGGGCCCATCTTGCCGCCGCTCTGGCCGATCGTGTGGCAGGCGCTGCAGCGCGCGTACAATTGCTGCCCATGGACGGCGTCGCCTTTTGACCGGGCGTCAGTCGCAGCGGCCAGGCTGGAAAACGAGAGCGCGCCGAGTCCGGCGGCCAGCATGATCCGGTTCACTTACAGATACTCCTTACGATATCCCTCGGAGCGAGGAGGTTCGCGCTGCTCATGCCGCCGGCTCCTCCCGATAGAAGCGGCGCGATGCGTCGATGGTGAGCGTAAGCAGGCCGGCGATGGCGGCGAGCGCGGCGATCACCAGGAACGCCGACGCCCAGCCAAAGCTGGACGCGAGCCGAGCCGTGACCGCGACCGCCATCGCCGCGCCGATATTGCCCATCGTGTTCATCACGGCCGAGACCGATCCGGCAAATTCCCCGCCGACATCGAGCGTAATCGCCCACGACACGCCCACGGTAAGCTCGAGCGCGAACAAGGCAACCGCGAACCAGGCCAGGCTCACCATCGGGTCGGCGGCCCAGGCTGCGCAAAGCACCGTGACGGCCGACACCCAGAACCCGACGATCGAGACGATCCGGCGCGCGAAGCGGAGGTTGCTCGTCCGCTTGACCAGCGCATCCGACAATACCCCGCCGGTGATGTCGCCGAGCAGTCCGGCTAGGAAAGGCAGGCTTGCGTAGAAACCCAGATGCTTGAGGTCGACGCCGCGCGCCGCGTTCAGATATTTCGGGAACCAGCTGAGGAATGCGCCGATGTCGTAGGCGTAGCAGAAATACATCGCCCCCAGCAGCCACATCTGCGGGTTGGAGAGGATCTGCTTCCACGGAACTCGACGCTTTGCATTGTCGCGGAAGCCCAGCGCGTGCGCGATCTGCTCTTCTTCGGCGATATTGACCAGCGGATGCTCGGAGGGCGTGTTGCGGTAAAAGCGATACCAGAACAGCGCCCAGACAATGCCGACGACCGCGAACAACAGGAAAGGCAGCCGCCAGCCGAGCAGGGTCGCCCCGACCAGCGGAACCACCATCATCGGTGTGAGCGTGCTGCCCAGCCGGGAGCCGGCATGCGTCGAGCCCTGCGCGATTGCGCGCTCGGAGGGCAGCATCCAGCGCGAAAGCGCGCGGTTGGCGATGGGAAAGGCACCCGCTTCGCCCATCCCGATCAGGAACAGGCAAACGCCCATCGATGCGGCCGACCAGGTCAAGGATGTCAGCGCGGTGAAAATCGACCACCAGATCACGACGCAGGTCAGTGCGATGCGCGGGCCGACCTTGTCGCCGAACCAGCCGCCCGGAATTTGGAAGGCGGCGTAGGCGATGCTGTAGCAGAACAGCACCCACCCCATCGTGATGGTCGAGAAACCGAAGCTCTTCTCGATGAACGGCTCGGCGACCGAGAGCAGGACGCGGTCGACATAGGTGATGAAATACGCGGCGATGATGAACGCCAGCACGAGATAGCGCGCACGCGTGGGTGGTATCGCCCCGCCTGTGTCGGCGGAGCGCGACCCGGCCTTGGACGGCGGACTCGCCACAGTGTCGGTCACTTCGCCGCGCACGCATCGGCCGCGCGGCCGGTGCAGACTTGCCAGATCGTCGGCACCTTGCGCCCGGCCACGAACACCTCATGGATCGTCCGCGTGTTGCGAATGTCGGCTACCGGATTCTTGTCCAGCACCAGCAGGTCGGCCCATTTGCCCGCCTGGACGGTGCCGATATCCTTCGCGCCGAGGAACTCGGCATTGTGGCCGGTCGCCGCGGTGAGTGCCTGGAGCGGAGTGATCCCGGCCTTGACCATCAGCTCAAGTTCCCAGTGCGCGAAATAGCCGGGGAAGCGCGCGGTCGGGCCGCTGTCCGTGCCCATTCCGTAGCGGATACCGGCCTTGGCCTCGGCGGCGAAGTTACGCATCGCGTTTCGCAAGGTGGGGGCATATTTCGGGAAATTGGCCGCCGATCCGAGCCTCTTGATACGTTCCGGGCTGTGCAGTTCGGCAATCACCTCCGGCGTCACGCCCCGCGAGAAGAAGGGGTCGGCGAGGAAAGGCAGCATCGTATAGGTGAATGAGGCCTCGCGGCTCAGTGTTGCCGCCATCTGCCACACGCCCCTGGCTTTCATCCGCCCGAGCAGGGCGGCATCGACGGGCCGGTCGCGCACCTCGTGTGCGAAGCCGTTCACGCCCTCGCGCGTCAGTTCTGCGGCATTGTCGTAATAGAAGACGTGCGCGATCGCCTTCCTGCCGTCCTTGTGAGCCTGGTCGATCACGGCGCTGCTGATCGCCGGCGGCATCCGGCTGGACAAAGTCCCGAACTCGTCATCGACCCACAATTTGATCGCGTCGGCGCCCTTTGCCACTTCGGCGTCGACCATATGACGCGCCTCATCCGGTGTGGCGACGGACTGATCGAGGCCGGGAACCCCGCCATAGCTGCCCTTGAACACTACCCCCTGGCCGACGGTGAAAATCCGCGCCATGTCGGGCCGCCCGGTCCACTCGGCGTTGCGCAACGGGAAAATCAGGTCTTTCTCCGTGCCCAGCGTCTGTACGCTCGTGACGCCATAGGCGGCGTAGAGGTGGAGCTGCTTCTCGATATTTCCCGGCGTCTGGTATTTGAGATCCTGCTTGATCCCGTCGACCAGGCCGAGATGAACATGATTGTCGATCAGCCCGGGCAACACATATCGGCCCTTGAGGTTCTCGATATTGGCGCCGGCCGGCGCCTTGAGCTTCGACGCCGGACCGACCCAGGTCAGCCGCCCGTCGGTGATGACCAGCGCCTGATCCGCGACAGGCGGCCGCCCGGTCCCGTCGATCAAGGTGAAATGGGCGAGTACGTTCGTCTCGGCCTGGGCGTTCGCCGCAAGCGCGGCGGCGAACCCCGCCGCGAACAGCGTGCGGCAAAAATATACAGCAGCGCCGCCCTTTACCTTCATCGCCCGGAATCCTCTCGTTTCATATCATATATGATCTGATGGCGAGTGGTACGGTTCCCTTGGGAAACCGTCAAGCGCCCTCCAAATTTTCTGCGACGGGCTGCACGCGAAGGCGAGACGCCCCAGAGTGGGCTCCCGGATGCGCGCGGGGCGGTGGACCGCCCCGGGGAATCAGGCGGTTTGTTCGGCGGCAGCCAGCGCCGAGACGCGATCCATGCGGTCCTTCGATCGCTCGAGATGGTCGCGGACGGCTGCCTCTGCGGCGGCGGGATCGTGGGCGAGAAGTGCTTCGATGATCCGCTGATGCTCGGTCGCAGCCTCTTCCGGCGCGTTGGTGCTGTAGAGCGACCGGAAGATCTGGAGATGCGCATGCAATCGCTCGATCGTCGCGGCGATCAGATTGTTGCCGCTGCCAGTCGCGATCAAGCGGTGGAGCTTGGCGTCAGCCTCGGCGAAGCGCGCGAAGGCGCGATCATCCTTGTCGGTGACGCCGCGCATCTCTTTTTCGATGTCCTCCAGCGTGGCCAGCGTTTCGTCGTCGATACGCTCGGCCGCGCGGGCCGCTGCATAAGGCTCGATCAGGAGACGCAGCGTATAGAGATCCTGTACCTCCTCGCGTGTCATGCGTGGGCTGGCACGGTAGCCGACATTGGGCATCTTGTAGACCAGCTTTTCCGCTTCGAGCTGGCTCAGCGCCTCGCGGATGGGAGTTTGGGAAATGCCCAACTGGCGCGCGACCTTGTCGATCGCGATCCTCTCGCCGGGCGCGATCTGCACCGTCATCAGCATCGAGAGCAAATGCTCATAGGCCCATTCGACCAGCGTGGGGCCGACTGGCGGACGTGGCGGATTGCGCACGGGTGGTGCTGGCCACGTCTGGGGCTCGGAATTGGAATTGCGCAAGGTAGCGGGGGGCTGAGAAGGCATCGTCACCGGATAAAGATATAGGATATGCGACCCAAGCGGAAGATCACATCGGTCGGCGCTCGCGATAGCACATCGAAGCGCCTCGAACGCCACCCCTTCATGAAAATGGGCGTGCAGGAAGTCGAGAGCGAACCGGTCGCCACGCGGGAGCTATACGTTCGATGACGTATGCCGCCCTCGGGCACGCGTGGATATCTTGCAGCCAAGACTCCGTGTCGCGAGGGCAAGATGGACGGAATTCGCGTAGGTAAAAGGGTGATCGGAACCCAGGCGCCGGTAACCGTGGGCTGGGAGAACATTCCCAAGGTGGAAGGCGGTCCGGTACGGCAGTTTATCTTTACCTGGTTCCAGCCCACGATGTTGTTCGCGCTGCTGGCCTTCTGGTATTACGCGCCCAACTCCATCGCCAAGGCATCGGTCGGCGTCGGCATCGGCATCGGCTTCAGGGTGTTGTTGCTCGGCCTCGAATGGGTGAACCCGCGCTTCGAGAGCTGGCGCCTGACCTGGAAGGAACTGGTCACCGACCTATTCTATGTCGGGCTCGGCTATACCCTGCTCCGGTTTGTCGACAGCTACATCGGCAGCGACGTCATGGTCAAAGCCATCCAGGTCCATGTTCACTGGGAAAGCCTGAAGTGGTTCACGGGCTTGCCGTTGTTGCTGCAGGCATTCCTGATCGTGTTCATCTTCGATTTCGGGCAATATTGGATGCATCGCGGGATGCATAACTGGTATCCGTTGTGGCTGCCCCATTCGGTTCACCACTACATCACCCAGTTGAATATCAACAAGGGTGCGGTGGGCAATCCGGTGGAGCTGTTCCTGATCGGGCTCGGCGTCGGCGGCTTCTTTGATTTCGTGCCGCGCGCCTTCCTGCTGGCCGGCACGTTCGGCCTGGCGGTGGGGAGCTACCAGCATATCAACGTCCGCTTCAATTCGCCGAGATGGTGGCGCTTCCTGTTCAACACAACCGAGCATCACAGCCTGCACCATTCGCAGGACTATGAGTCCACCCGCAGCAACTATTCGAACACCTTTATTTTCATCGACCGTATGTTCGGCACCTGCATCGATGGCGAGGCCGAACTCCTGGGTATGGAAGGCGGCCGCCGTATGTCGGTCCGCGAGCAGATGACCTATCCGTTCACCGAGGGCTGGAAGACGCTGAAGGAACGCTTTGGCCGGCCATCGGCGGCGGTACCAGCCGAATGACTTCGCCGGTCAGACTGGCGCAGCCATGGGCGCCACAGCCTTGGGGAGCGACCGACGGGGCCCCGTCCACCGCGAGCGATCCATTGTTTCTGGAAAAATTTCCAAGCATGCGTTTGATCAGTTGGATCTGGCACGTCAGAGGCAGCCTGGCGCTGCCCCCCGCACAATCGAGCGAGGACGCCTTCGACCGGCTCGCACCGCTATTTCGCGAGGCTGGCACCCGTCACGAACGGATCGACGATACGCTGACCTTCCACAAGAAGGACCCCACCGCTCAGGACAAGATGTCCGTTTTCGATGGTGGTGTCTTGCGGATCGAAAAAAGCCCGGCCGGGCCTGTGCTGCGTTATCACCTCGTCAGCCGGGCATTGCTGTTCTGCTTCCTGCTGGCGCCGCTGTTTCTGGGGTTCGCGCAGCTTACGATAGCTATGGGCAAGTTCCAGAAACCGGCAACAGAAGTTGCGGGCCATCACGGAAAAGCTGCGGACGCATACAAAAAGGCTGCCGCCAAAGCCGAGGCTGACAAGGCTGCGCCTGTCCCGCTGAACCCGATCGACAAGTTCCTGGGCGCCCCCGAACCGGAAAAGCCTAAAAAAGGCGATGAGGACAAACCCGGGAGGCGGAACAAGAAGCCCTCGCCGACACCCGCTTATGTCTTCGCGGGGATATTCGCCATTCTCTATGTTGTTGGGCGAATTCTGGAAGACAGGTTGGCTAAGGCGCTGTTTAAGAAGCGCCTGCTGGACGTGCAGGACGCGTGACCAGCTTCCCCGCGATTGCACGTTATGCGTTGGTGGGCGCCAGCTCCGCGTTTCTGCTATGCGCGGCTTCCTTACCCAGTGCGCCGGACTTTGCGCACTGGATCGACGGGACGGCGGCGAGCGAGCCGGAAACCCAGGTCCAGATGATCGATGGAGACACGTTCGTCATCCGCCAATCGGTCAAGACCAACTTCGAGGCGCCGTTCCTCTATCTGCTGTTCGGCCAGGATCAGGCGCTTCTGCTCGACACCGGGGCGGGCGGGCTCAAGGTCCGTCCTGTCATCGACGCGCTGATCAGCGATTGGCGGGCGAAGCATGGCGGCCGTGCGATCCACCTCGTCATCGCCCATTCTCACAGCCATGGGGACCATCACGCCGGCGACGACGAGTTTCGGGATCGGCCCGATACCGACATCGTGGGCCTCGCTCCCGAGCAGGTCGCGGCTTTCTTTCACGTCCCGGATTGGCCGCGCGACAATGCACGCCTCGATCTTGGCGGCCGCGTGCTCGACATCATCCCGACGCCCGGCCACGAACCCGCGCACATCATGGTCTATGATGCGCGCACGCAGCTGCTTTTCTCGGGCGACATGCTCTATCCGGGAAGGCTCTACGTGCCGCTCGACCGGTTCAGCGAATTTCGGGCCAGCGCGGATCGGCTGGCCACCTTCGCCATGAGCCACCCGATCCGCGCGCTGCTCGGGGCGCATATCGAGATGACGACCACTCCCGGTCAGGATTATCCGATGCAGGCCGCCACGCATCCGTCGGAACATCCCCTGCCGCTATCGCCAGCCGTCATCGAGGAATTGCAAAAGGCCGTCGATCACGCCGGGCCGGCGCTGCAGATCGATCGCCACGCCGACTTCATCGTCTACCCGCGTCCGCCCAAGCCGCCGGCCTGACGCGCCTTCACCGCGCCATGTAAGTGCGCCATCCGCCGAGATCGGTAATGTCCTCCGCGTTCACGATCGCACGCGGTTCGGCGACGAAGCCCTTAACCAGACTGCCGTCCTCCAATGTCACGGTGCCGATGGCGAGGGGTGGGGGGACTTCGGCGACGAAACTGCCGAATGCCGCCATGTCGAGCTCATATATTTCGAGCGCGATCGCCGCACCGTCGGCGCTGTGCACCAGCGCCGGCTTGGGAGGCACGCTGTCCGCGATGGCGTAGAGACGGTAGGCAGGCGCGGTCTTCGCCTCGCCGACGAAGCGGGCGTTGCGCGAGGTCAGCTGCCAGTGCAGCGGCATATCCTTCAGATGCGCGCCAACGACGGCCAGCTTCACCGTTTCCATCCATTCCTCCAGATCAAGCGGCGGCGGGGGCGCCACCGCGGGGAAAAGCGCATTTGCGGCGTCGATCAGGGCGCGATCCGTCCCGGCTGGGCCGATCAGCGTCACGCCGAATCCGACATTGCTTTGATACCCGCCCGCAGGAACCGCGATCGCGGCCATATCGAGCAGGTTCACGAAATTGGTGTATGCGCCCAGGCTCGCATTGAGTGCGATCGGCGCGGCGAGCATTTCCGCCACACGGTAGCAGGTCGGCGCGGTGGGCACGACGAGCAGGTCGACTTGCGCCCACATTTGCTCTGCCGCTCGGGCGAGCTCGGCGAGCCGATAATGCCCCTCGAAAGCATCGGCCGCACTATAGCTGTATCCCTGCTCCACGATCTCGCGGACGACGGGATGGATTGC
>Ga0068854_100000150_pt1 | contig 48471 bp, 45 predicted proteins | sample KBSCornC42_FD_66590 | JGI IMG/M metagenome (GOLD analysis project Ga0068854, IMG submission 66590) | Corn rhizosphere microbial communities from Kellogg Biological Station, Michigan, USA - KBS Corn C4-2 | ecosystem: Host-associated > Plants > Roots > Rhizosphere > Soil ... | reverse complement strand
TGCCCTTCGTCCGACATCTCGAACGCGAGCGTCGATGCGCAGGCGCCGCGCGACAGAGCGGCGGCCGGCGGTGGCGCCGCGTCCATGATCAATTGCGTCTCGCCGCAGACCAGCCGCTGATACCCCCAGTCGCGCGCATCGTCACGCACGCCACCGCGGAAATTGACCGCCGCCAGCGCTGCCGCGATCCGCGATGCGCTGGCCGGGCCGCCGCCCTGCCAGCTCGACAATCCGCCGTCGCCCAGCGTCGCGCTCGCCAACACCGGTATCGCCTGGCCCAGCGCCAAAGCCACCGCGCCAGCCAGCGGCCGCGCACGCACTTCATAGACGCCGCGCAGCTGCGCGAGCAGCTCGACGAGCGCGAGTTGCTCGATCGGGGAACGCGAAATCAGGCCGCCATCGGCATGTACCGCGAGCGCCAGCGCGCGGGTCATGCCCGCTTCGCCATGCGCGGTGCGCAAATCGCCGCCCGGGAAGAGCAGCCCTGCCGCAATCACACCCGCCCAGGCCATGACGCGGGGCAGCCCTTGCGGCGCAGTGTCGGCGGCGGTGTCGAGATGGCGGGCACCGCGCGCCAACGCGTTCAGCACCTCCTTGCGATATTCGCCGTCGCGCGTGTCGAGGATGAAGGGCGCATAAGCGGTCCAGAACAGGATCCGGCGGCCCCACAAATCGGGTCGCCACGCGGGCTCGGTCACGTCACGCGCGTGCATCGTAAGCCATTGGCGCATCAGTTTCTCGGCGACGGGCGCCGCGCCGCGCCGTTCGACCGAGGCGGCGAGGTCGCGCAGCCAGGCAAAGCTCTGCCAATATTCGGTGAAAGCAGGCGAGAAGCCGCCGCGGTCGAGAGCCTCGAACGGAATATTCTCGCCCCCCGCGACCATCTTGCCGTCTAGCAATGCGCGCCCCGCGCGCAGGCTCCCCGGGATCGGATCGGCGGGCACGTCGAGCAATTGCAGCGGATAACGCCCGCGCAGGCGGAGCTTGTGGACCGGTGTGCGGAAGCTGAGCTTCTTGAGTGTGCGCCCCAGGGTTTCGCTAAGCGACGAACCCGGCCTCTGCCCCGCGCGGTGCGGGCGGCCTTCGGAAGTGCCGTCGCCCTGGTCGGGCCCGTCCGCCATCAGCGCGCCTCGCGCAAAGCGGCGACATTTGCGGCATATTGGCTGGGCCCGCCCTGGAAGGTCGCAGTTCCGGCGACCAGCACATTGGCACCCGCCGCAATCGCCTTGGCAATATTCTGCGTGCCGATCCCGCCATCGACCTCCAGCCCGATGTCACGCCCGGTCGCGTCGATCCGTTTGCGCAGCGCTTCGATCTTGCGGAGCTGGCTGTCGATGAACTTCTGCCCGCCAAAACCGGGATTGACGCTCATCACCATGATCACATCGACATCGTCGAGGATATAATCGACCGCCTCAGCGGGGGTGGCCGGATTGAGCGCGACGCCGGCTTTCTTGCCCAGCCCCTTCACGGCCTGGATGCTGCGGTGGAGATGCGGCCCCGCCTCGGCATGAACCGTCATCAGATCCGCCCCGGCTTCCGCAAAGGCCTCGAGATAGCGATCGACCGGCGCGATCATCAGATGCACGTCGAGCGTCTTCTTCGTGTGCGGCCGGATCGCCTGCACCATTTGCGGCCCGAGCGTGATGTTGGGCACGAAATGCCCGTCCATCACGTCGATATGGATCCAGTCGACACCGGCCTGATCCACCGCGCGGATCTCGTCGCCCATTCTAGCGAAGTCGGCCGACAGGATCGAAGCGGAGATGAGGATGGGGCGCGCCATGGCGTCAAGCTCTAGTCCGCTTTCGCGCCGTGGGGAATCCGCTTTGTGCAGGTCCGCGACGGACGCAATCGCCACCCCTCTTTGTCCGGATCGCCGTCTTACTACCGTGGCGGCATGCCTTCATTATGGCGCCATCTTATGGGAGAAGCAGACCATGAAAGATTATCTGATCGAGCGGCACATTCCCGGCGCGGACACGCTGACGGCAGATCAGCTCAGGGATGCCGCAGCCCACTCGAACGCGGTGCTCGCCCAGTTGGGACCGGGGATCGCCTGGGTGGATTCGGTGATCGTCAAGGACGGCACTGTCTGTCACTACCGGGCCGAGAATGAGGACATCATTCGCGAGCATGCGCGTATCAGCGGTTTTCCCGCGACGAAGATCACCGAGATCAAGGGCGGCCTCAGCCCGGCCTCGGCCACCGCATGACGGTGCCGGCGCCGACGTCAGACCGGCGCCCGCTCGATGTTACGATCGTGCTGTTCGAGGATGGCCTCTCCTCGACAGCGGTCATGCCGACCGAAATCTTCCATTCGGCGGGGAAGTTGTGGAACGTCCTCCATAGCCAACCCGGACTTCCGCCCTTCCAGGTGCGAACCGTTACCATCGACGGCCGGCCGGTACGCAGCCCGTACGGATTGTCGATCATACCCGAGGCCGCGATCGACGCGGTCGCGCGCACCGACATCATCATCGTACCGACCTCAGGCCTCGACCTCGATCTCAAGCTGGTCGAGCACAGTGCGTTGCTTCCCTGGCTGCGGCGTCATTATGCCGCAGGGGCTTATGTCGTCGGCATATGCATGGGGGCCGCTTATCTGGCGGAGGCTGGGCTGCTGGACGGGCGGATCGGCACCACGCACTGGGCGGTGGCGGGCGATTTCGTGCGCCGCTTTCCGCAGGTGCGCTGGCATCCCGAGTTGTTCGTGACCGAGGATCAGCGCGTCCTGTGCAGCGGCGGCGTCGGCAGCGCGATCGACATGAGCCTGTATCTGGTCGAAAAATTTTGCGGACACGAAATCGCATTGCAAACCGCCAAGGCGTTGCTGCTGCCAATGCCCCGTCTTCATCAGACCCAGACGGGCTACGCCGTTCTGCCCGTGTCGCAAGCGCATGACGATGCGCATATCCGCCGGATCGAGTCCTGGCTGCTCGACAATTTTCGGGCCGACATCTCGACCCAGATGCTTGCCGATCGCGCAGGGATGACCGAACGGACCTTCGTCCGGCATTTCAAGGCTGCAACCGGCAAGCTCCCCGCAGCCTATGTTCAGGCGCTGCGGATCGAGGCGGCGAAGACCCTGCTCGAACATAATAATGGGCCCGTGCAATCGATCGCGGAGTCGGTCGGTTATACCGACCTCGCCTTCTTCCGAAGCCTGTTCAAGCGCACGACCGGAATGAGCCCCCAGCAATATCGCGCAGCCTTTGCACCGATCAGCGTGCGCGGCCATGCGCCCGTGGAGTTTGACGCGACCAGCATTGCGGCGCTTTAGCCCAGCGACTTTTGCTCTAAAGTTCGGCGCAAAGGACGGGAGAGCATAAGGTGGGCGCCGCAGACTACGAGATTCTGGATGAGGATTTTCGGCGCAAGATCCGCCTGAGCGCCTCGGTCGAAAAGCTCTATACCGGCTGTCGCTGGACCGAGGGGCCGGCTTATTTCCCCGCGCATCGCTGCCTGATCTGGAGCGATATTCCCAATGAGCGCATGTTGCGCTTCAACGAGGACGATGGATCGGTCTCGATCTTCCGCAGCCCGTCCAACTACGCCAATGGCAACACGATCGACCGTCAGGGCCGGCTCGTCACATGCGAGCATGGCGGCCGCCGCGTCACGCGCACCGAGCATGACGGATCGATCACCGTCCTCGCCGACCGCTATCAGGGCCGGCGCTTCAACAGCCCCAACGATGTGGTGGTGAAGAGCGACGGCTCAATCTGGTTCACCGATCCGACCTACGGCATCGATTCCGATTATGAGGGCCACAAGGCCGAACCCGAACAGGACGGATCGCACGTCTATCGGATCCACCCTGACGGCGGTGTCACGCGCATTCTCGACGATTTCGTGAAGCCCAACGGGCTCGCTTTCTCGCCCGACGAAAGCCTGCTCTATGTCGCCGACAGCGGCGCCACGCACCTGCCCGACGGGCCACGCCATATCCGCCGCTTCAGGGTGGATGAAGCGGGCAAGCTATCGGGCGGCGAAATATTCGCGAGCCTCTCCGACAGTTTGTTCGACGGGTTTCGGATCGACAGTGACGGCCGGGTCTGGACCAGCGCCGGCACCAACGTTCATTGTTACGAACCCGACGGACGCCTGACGGGCAAGATCAGGATCGGCGAGACGGTCGCCAACCTCGTCTTCGGCGGGTTGAAGCGAAACCGCCTGTTCATGTGCGCGACCAGCTCGCTTTATTCGGTGATGGTGGCGGTCAATGGCGCGAAGACGTTCTAGCTCCGCCGGAAGCGCGCGACGAAGAAGCCATCGGCGCCGCCCTGCTCGGCCAAGACACCGGGCAAGACGCGGACCTGGCCTTCTGGGTCGGGCCTGAAACCAGACGGCAGCTCGTCCGCGGCGATGGGGTCTGCCGCAAAACCCGAATGGCTGGCGAGGAAGGCGTGCGCGACGCGCTCCCCCTCCTCCGGTTCGAGCGAACAGACCGAATAGACCAACGTTCCGCCCGGCTTCACCAGGCTCGCCGCGCGCGCAAGCATCGCCTGCTGGCGCTCGGCCAGGGCGGCGATCGCACGCGGCCGAACGCGATGGAGCACGTCGGGATGGCGGCGGAAGATACCCGTCGCCGAGCATGGCGCGTCGAGCAGCACCGCGTCATAAGGGTCGTCGCTGAAGGTGAGCGCATCGCCCGCGACGAGTGTCGCCTTGAGCCTGGTCCGCGCCAGATTCTCGCGCACGCGCTTCAGCCGCTGGTCGGCCATATCGACCGCGGTGACATCCCAGCCGGCGGCCGCCAATTGCATCGTCTTGCCGCCCGGTGCCGCGCACAGATCGAGCGCGCGGCCGGGGCCCCTGCCGATCAGCCGGGCCGGCAACGAGGCCGACAGATCCTGAACCCACCAATCGCCTTCAGCAAAGCCCGCATATTCGGTCACGCGCCCGCCTGCGGGCAGCCGTAGATGACCGGGCGCAAGGCTGACACCTTCGAGTCCTTCAACGTCCCCGCCCTTGAGCGTGAGGTCGAGCGGCGGTGGTGTGGCAATGGCACGTTGTGCGGCCTCGACAACCTCCGCGCCCCAGGCCGCTTCCCAGCGATCAACGACGCCCTCGGGCAGGCCCGGCAGATCGGGCAGTTTGACGCCCTTGCGATCGAGTGTGCCGAATACGCCGTGCACCAGCTTACGCGGCCCGCCATCGACCAGGGGCAGAACGGTCGAGATCGCGGCATGCGCGGGCGTGTTCAGCTGCAGCGCCTGCGCGAGCGCGATGCGCAGCGCCATCCGCGCCTTGGCATCGCGCGGCAACGGCTTGGCGGTGGCGCTGTCGATCAGCGTATCGAGATCGGGCAGGCGGCGCAGCACCTCGGCGGCGATGGCATGCGCCAGCGCACGGTCATCCGACCGCTCCAGCCCGCGCGCCGCATTGTCGAGCGCGCTTTCGAGCGGTAGCCCCTTGCGCAGCACCGCATCCAGCAGCCGCAGCGCCGCAGCGCGCGTGGCCACGCCCGCACCGTCCTGATCCCGTCTTGTATGGTCGTTCATCGCGGCCCACATGGGCCTGAACCACAAAAGCCGCAACGCATATGACCGAAGTCTCCAAACGCCCGCCCCACGTAAAGCCGCCCGCGCATTTGTCGCCGAGCCCACCTGTGCCCGAACCCAAAGCGGCGGAGCCGACGGAGGATCCGGCCGGCCTTTCCCCCGTCCGCTACGGCGATTGGGAGCGTAAGGGCATTGCGGTCGATTTCTGACCCGCAGGCGGAACGACCCCGCAGCCCGGGCGTCTGACGTGGACATGGTTGTGGCGGATTTCCTGCAGCGGCACCGCCGCGCCCTGATCGCGATCATCTGCGCGGTCGCGGCGATATTCTTCCTTCTGTTGCTGATCCTGACTTTCGGCTGGGCGCATCTGCGTGGGCCGCTGGAACGGCGTCTGTCACGGGACTTTGGCCGGCCAGTGACGATCGGCGCGCTTCGCCGTGTCGACCACTCATTCTTCAGTCCCGAAATCCAGATCGGCAACATGCATGTCGCACAGCCGGACTGGGTCGGCGGCGGAGATATGATCATCGTGCGCCAGGCGACCGTTCAGCTTCCCTTGCTGCCTCTGTTGTTCGGCCAGGCGCATCCGCACGCGCTCACCATCGATGGATTGACCGTAGCGCTCGTACGCCGCGATACAGCGCACGCCAACTGGAAGGGCTTTCCCCGGATTGGCCGGGCCAGCAGAGGTCTGCAGCATGTAACGATCCGGCACGGCGTCCTCACGCTAGACGACCGTAAGCGCGATCATAAGCTTACCGCCGCCATTGCCGCCGACGATCGTGGCCTGGCGCTCGTCGGGAAAGGATCACTAACCGGTCACCCTTCGACAATCAGGCTGATCGGCCGACCGCTCGTCGGGAAAGCATGGCCATTCCGCCTGGACTATCGCTCCGCCATCGCCAGCGCGACCCTGATCGGGCGCGCCGATTACCCGCTCGATATCGGCCATTTCGATGCCAAAGCCGAGGGCTGGAGCGACAATCTCGAGCATCTCGACCTGCTGCTCGAGGCGGGGCTGCCAGGAACGCAGGCCGCACACGCAATCGCCCTGGTGCGCCACGACCGCCCAAAATGGACGATCAAGGATCTGCGCCTGCGCGTCGGCCGGTCCAATTTCGAAGGCGCGCTGACCGTGAACAAGGTAGATGGCCGCTCCAAAGTGGACGGCGCGCTGACTTCGACCGCGCTCGATTTCGACGATCTTGCGTCGAATGAGCGCCTTGCGCGCGGCGCTGCCCAGCGCGCCGCGCTGGGCCCGCGCATGATCCCCGACACGCCGATCCACCTTGAGCATATGCAGCGCACCGACGGTTCGATCCGTTTCGATATCCAGCGCCTCCTGTCCAAGCAGCCGTCCGTCTTCCAGGGGATCATGACCAAGCTCTCCCTCGATCACGGCGTGCTCACCGCGGACCCGTTCTTCGTGCGGATGGCCGTCGGCGGGATCAGCGGCTCCGCGCGGGTCAGGCAACAGGCGGGAACGCCCCAGCTCACGCTCGACCTCAAGCTACGCAATGCGCGGATCGAGGAGCCGATGGGCGACGCGGCCTCGGGTCCGCTGGCGGCGCAGGTCAGGCTCGAAGGCTCGGGCCGCACGATCCGCGAAGCGCTCGCGCATTCCAACGGCACGATCGGCGTGGTCGGCGGAACCGGCGTGATCAATCGGCGCGCAGCCCTGTTCCTGGGCGCGGATGGGGGCCGCGCTCTGTTCGAAGGCAAGGATCAGACCACGTCGCTGCGCTGCGCGATCGGGCATTTCGCGGTGAAGAACGGCATCGCCACCGCCGACACGCTAATCCTCGATACCGCGGTGTCGCGCAGCGATGGATCGGGCACGATCGATCTCGGCACCGAGCAATTAGCGCTCAGCCTGCCGGGGCGACCCAAGCTCGAACATGCCGTAAAAATCGACGTGCCGGTGCGGATCGTCGGCACCCTCTCGCAGCCCGATATCGAGCCCAAGACCGTGCCAAGGACGATCGGCACCTTCTTCAAGCTGATCGGCAATGCGATTGCCGGCGACCATAAAGCGCCCGCGCAGGATGCGGATTGCAGGGGGCTTGCGGCTCAGGCTTTGCGCTGATCGTTGCCGAACGAAGAAGGCTAAACCGCCTCGTCCTTAAGAGGCCGGGCGAGCAGGTCTTCGACCGCGCGCTTCACATCGACCCTGCCTTCGAGCAAAGCCGCGACCGCTTCCGAGATCGGCATCTCGACACCCGCCGCGCGCGCCGCCTGCGCTAAGACCGGGGCAGTGAAGGCACCCTCGGCGACGGTACGGCGGTCGGACATCAGGCTTTCGGCGCTCTTCCCCTGGCCGAGCCCCAAGCCGAGCGAGAAATTGCGCGATTGCTCGGACGAGCAGGTCAGCACCAGATCGCCCAACCCGGACATGCCCGCCAGCGTTTCGGGCCGCGCGCCGCGCGCGAGGCCGAAGCGCGTCATTTCGGCAAAGCCGCGCGCGATCAACGCGGCGCGCGCATTCTTGCCGAGACCGGCGCCCTCGACGACGCCGCAGGCAATGGCGAGCACGTTCTTTACCGCGCCGCCAATCTCCGCGCCGACGACGTCGCTCGAACGGTAGGGCCGGAAGCCGGGCCGCGCGATCCGCTGCGCCAGTTTCGCCGCAACCGCATCGTCCTGACACGCCAGTGTGACCGCGGTCGGCAGGCCCTTCGCCACCTCGCTGGCGAAAGTCGGGCCAGACAGGACGGCGATCGGCGCGTCCGGACAGGTCTGCGCCGCGGCCTCGGACATGAGCGCCATCGTGTCCGCCTCGATCCCCTTGGAGCAGAGAATGAGCGGGCGCGTCTCGATCGGCACGGCCCCGAGGATACGGCGCATATGCTGCGCCGGCGTGACCACCAGCAAAGCCTCGCACACCGCCAGATCGTGAAGATCGTTGGTGGCCTGGATCGCATGGGAGAGCGGCACGCCCGCCAGGAAAACCGGATTCACATGATCGGCATTGATCGCATCGACCACGTCAGGCTCGAACGCCCACAGCAAGACGGGGCCACCCGCCGCCGCGACCTGGGCGAGTGCCGTGCCCCAGGCGCCACCGCCGATAACCCCGATCTTCATGCCTTCACCCCCGCCCCTCGCGCTTTTTCGGCCGTCGGATCGAGCGGCCAGCGCGCACGCGCAGGCACGTCGAGCGGATCGGTCAGGCCGGCGGCGAAGCGCTCCGCACCGGCCCAGGCGATCATCGCCGCATTATCGGTACAGAGCCAGAGCGGCGGCGCGACGAAGCGCAAATCATGCTGCGCCGCCAACCCCTGCAAGGCGCCCCGGATCGCCTGGTTGGCGGCGACCCCGCCCGCTACCACCAAAGCGTTCACGCCCCGTGCTTTGGCGATGGCGCGTTTGGTGCGGTCGATCAGGCAGTCGATCACGGCCTGCTGGAAGGATGCGGAAATATCCTCCGCCGAATAGAGGCCAGCATCGCGCGCGCGCAGCACAGCGCTCTTGAGCCCGGCGAAGGAGAAATGCGGCTCGGCCGAACCGAGCAGCGGGCGCGGCAGCGGCACCTTATCAGGGTCGCCCCGGCTGGCCGCGGCTTCGATTGCGGGGCCGCCGGGGAAGCCGAGCCCCAACAGTTTCGCGCTCTTGTCGAACGCCTCGCCCGCCGCATCGTCGATCGTGGTCGCGAGCCTGCGATAATCGCCGGGGCCCCTTACCTCGAGCAGCTGGCAATGGCCGCCCGACACGAGCAGCAGCAGATAGGGAAAGTCCAGATCTGGGTCGGCCAGCCGCGGCGACAGCGCATGGCCTTCGAGATGATTGACCGCGATCAGCGGCTTGGCGCAGGCCAGTGCGAGCGCCTTGCCCATCACCAGCCCCACCATCACCCCGCCGATCAGACCCGGGCCGGCGGTCGCGGCGATCGCATCGACCTGATCGAGCCGGACGCCCGCCTCGGCCAAGGCAGCCTCCGTCAGCGGCCCCAAGGCTTCGACATGCGCGCGCGCGGCAATCTCGGGCACCACGCCGCCATAAGGACGATGCGCGGCTTCCTGTCCGGCGAGCTTGTGCGCGAGGATGCGCCGGTCACTGGTGACCAGCGCGGCCGCGGTTTCGTCGCAGGAGGATTCGAGGCCGAGGATGAGCACCACCGCGCCCCTCTGCGCGCGCGCGCTTAAGCTTTCAAGGTCGGGCGTTCAGGCTTTCCCTACAAACAGGAAACCGACCGCCGCCATGATGCAGAGGAAAGCGGCGAAGTGGCGCCAGTGGAGCGGCTCACCCAGGACCAGCACCATGAAGCCGCCGAATATGATGAGCGTGATCGCCTCCTGCACGATCTTGAGCTGTCCTCCGCTCCAGCCGCTCGCATAGCCGATCCGGTTAGCCGGCACGGCGAGGCAATATTCGAACAAAGCGATGCCCCAGCTGATCAGGATCACCAGCCAGAGCGACTTATGCATCCCGCCCTTGAGATGCCAGTACCAGGCGGTGGTCATGAACAGGTTGGAGCAGATCAGCAGCAGCAGCGTAGGCATTGGTCGGCTTTTCCCGGTTTCGGTCGGACGGGCTTGAACCCGCCTCATGGCCCAGACGTTCTCTTCCGCAAAGAGGAGGCCTGTATGACCAAGACCCTTGCCGAACTTTCCGAGAAGATGCGCGACATTGATTTCTGCATGCTCACCACGCGCGGGCCTGATGGCGCGATCGCATCACGCCCGATGAGCCACAATCGCGAGGTCGATTATGACGGCGATAGCTGGTTCTTCACCTGTGAAGACGCGCACATGATCGGCGAGATCGAGCGCGATCCGCAAATCGCGCTGACCTTCCAGGGCACGTCGGGGCTGTTCGGCGTGCGCCCCTTCTTCGCGGCAGTCGAAGGCCGTGCCGAGCTGATCCGCGACAAGGCCCAATTCGAGGCGCATTGGACAAGCGGGCTGGATCGCTGGTTCCGGGACGGCGTCAATACGCCCGGCCTTGTGCTGATCAGGGTCCATGCCGCCAATGTTCATTATTGGGACGGCGAGGAGGAAGGGATCGTGCGGTTGGCGGGTGTGACCGCCTGATCCGGTTCCCCGTCACCCCGGACTTGTTCCGGGGTCCACCGGGTCACACGGGATTCCCGCCGATGGGTGGATGCCGGAACAAGTCCGGCATGACGGACAGGAGATCCGAACTTAGAACTTAGCCCTTACGCCGCCGTAGAAACTGCGGCCGAGCGTGCCGTAACGGTAGGCCGTTTCGTAATGCCTATCGCCGATATTCTCGACCCGGCCGAACAGGCTGAGGCCATGGCCGATCGGCTGCTCGGCGCGGAAATCGACCAAGGTGTAACCGTCGAGGCGGATCGTGTTGGCATTGTCCTCGAACGCATGGCTCGCATGCGTCACCGCGACCGTCGTCGTCAGCCCGAACGACCACGCATAGGTGACGTCCGCATTGGCGGTGTTGCGTGGACGCCGGATCAAATCCTTGTCGTGGGTCGTGCCGGCCGAACGATCCTCGGCATCGGTCCAGGTGTAATTGGCGTCGAGCGTCAGGCCGCCGAAATGTGCCGCCGCGGCAGCCTCGACCCCGTGCGCATTGGCCTTGTCGACATTCTGGTAATAGCCGAACGGTCGGTCCGCGCGCGGAGGCGAGCCCGCGAATTCGATCAAATTACGCGTCTCGCGATCGAAATAAGTAAGCGAGGCGGTGACGTGCCTCCCGAACTTCTGCTCGACGCCGGCGTCCCAACCGTGCGCGCGTTCGGCATCGAGCGCGAGGTTCCCGTAAGCGCTGTAGAGCTGATAGAGCGTCGGCGCCTTGAACCCCTCGCCATAGCTCGCGCGGATCGTGGTGCCGCCCGACGACCAGACCGCTCCGCCCGAAAAGAGTGCATGACCGCCATAGGTCTGGTGGTGGTCGTAGCGCAGTCCGCCGGTGACGGTCAGGTGATCGACCGGATTGCCGTTGATCTGGCCGTAGACGCTGTCGATCGAGACATTCCCGCGATCAGGCGCGACCTGATATTGGGGCGAGATCGCGCTGAAGCGTGAATGCTCATGCTCCGCGCCGAAGATCGCGTTCCAGCCCTTCGCCAGCGCCAAGTCACCCTGATATTCGATATGCTGGTTGCGGCCGTGCGCGATGAAGGTGCGGTCGTCGCCGCTGGCGATGGTCGGATCAATATTGTCGCGATCGATCTGGTCGCGCGTATAGCCAACGCGGTTCTTGAGCGCGCCGTCGAACAGGGCGACGTTGAGGCCGGCATAGCCGGTCCAGTTGGTCGACCTCTGATAATCGGCGACGTCGGGCGGGCCGAAGCTGGAATCGAGGCCGACTTTGCCATGGCTCCAATAGCCGCGCAGATCGAGGCTCACATCGTCGCTGAGGTCGGCGAGGATCCGGCCGCTGGTGCCATAGTGCCGATAGCCGTCGCGTTCGTGCCCGCCGAATTCGGGCGCGATCGCGGAGATACCATCGGTGCGGAAGGCATTTCCCGCCAGCTCCCAGCTGATGCCATTCTGGCTGCCGCCGACATTGGCCCTCGCGCTGGCGGTGCCGCGCGAACCGCCCTCGGCCTCGCCCGAACCTCGGACTCCGGTTGTGGGAAGCTGGGTCACGATATTGACCACGCCGCCGATCGCCTGGCTGCCCCAGAGCGTCGATTGCGGCCCGCGCAATATTTCGATCTGGGCCGCGTCGCCGACGAACAGATCGCCGAAATCATAGCCGCCGCCCGGCGCCGACGGGTCGTTCAGCTTGACGCCGTCGATTACGACCACGGTCTGGTCGCTCTCCGCGCCGCGGATGCGGATGCCGGTGGTGGTGCCGAACCCGCCGGTGCGCGAGGCGGTGACGCCCGGCGTGCGCGCGATCACGTCCGAGACGACGAAGCGCTGCGAGGCGTCGAGCGCCGCCTTGTCCAGCACGGCGATCGACGACGCGACCTGATTGACCGGGGTCGGTGTGCGAACCGCGGTGACGATCATTTCATCGGATTGAGGCGCAACTTGCGCGAATGCGGGCGAAGCCAGCGCGCCCGCCAGCAGGAGGAAACGGTAATGGGACATTCAAAAACTTCCTTCGCGGTTGACGACAACGTCGTCTCGCGAGGGAAATCCCTCGACCGCACGGCGCACCCTGGCCGGACGGAGGACGACCGCGACGGGCAGGTCTCCTGGCTCACGGGTCAGCGCATTAAGGCCGCCTTCTCGGGATTGCTCCCAATGGCATGTTGGCCCAACGCTCGCCGCTTACAGTTGCAGGGGCAGCGCAGGTTTCGAACCTGCTTCCCTTTTCATCCCCGTCGCCGGGGAACCTGTCGCGGCGCCCGGTTAGGCAAATGCTGCACTGCGGTCAATGTTGTGTGAGCGGAACGATCAGGGGCTCTCCCTGCGCCTCGCCGATGAAGGCCGAGACGCCATAGACCGCACCGATCCGATCGGCGGTGAGGACTTCACCGGGCTTGCCGTCCGCCACCAGCCGCCCATGGTCGATCAGGAGCAGCCGATCGCACCAGCGTGCGGCGAGCGTGAGGTCGTGCAGCACGGCGATCACGGTCGCCCCGCGCGCGGCCTCGGCACGGAGCAGGGCCATCACCTCGATCTGATGCGCCGGGTCGAGCGCGGCGAGCGGCTCGTCGGCAAGCAGCAGGGGCGCTTCCACCGCCAAAGCACGCGCAAGCAGAACCCGTGCGCGTTCGCCACCCGAAAGCTCGTCCACCGGCCGATCGCGCAAAAGCTGTAGGTCGGTTCGCTCCAGCGCGCGCTCGATCGCGTTCGCATCGGCTTCGCCCGGCCGCGCGAAAGGCGCGAGATGCGGCAGGCGTCCAAGCGCGACCAGTCGCTCGACCGTGAGCGGCCAATGCACCGTCTGTCCCTGCGGCAGATAGGCGATGCGCCGCCCCCGATCGCGGAGCGCCATCGTCGCGACCGGCTCGGCGTTGATCAGGATAGCGCCCTCCGCCGGGATCAGGCCGGCGATCGCGCGCACCAAGGTCGACTTGCCTGCGCCGTTGGGGCCGATCAGCCCGATCACGCCGCCCGACAGATCGGCGCTGACCCCGTCCACCACGCGGCCTGCGCCGAGCGTGACCGATACCGCGTCGAGCCTCACCATTGGCGCCGCGCCCGCACCAGCTGATGGAGAAAGATCGGCACGCCGATCAATGCGGTGACCACGCCCAGGCGCGGCTCCTCCAGCGTCGGCACGCTCCGCACCAGCGCGTCGGCGGCCGCGAGCAATGCTGCGCCGCCGAGCGCCGATGGGATCAGCAAGGAGGAAGGCCGCCGATCGGTGAAGGGCCGCACCAGATGCGGCACGACCAGCCCCACGAAACCGATCGCGCCCGATACCGCCACCGCGCCACCCACACCGATCGCGGTCGCGACCAGCAGTATCAGGCGCGTGCGCTTGAGGTCGATGCCGAGTGCGGTCGCGCCATCCTCCCCCAGAGTCAGCGCATCGAGCGCGCGGCCTTCGAGCAGGGTTAGGCCGAGGCCGACCGCGACACAGGGCAAAGCGAGCCAGACATGGAGGAACGAGCGATCGGCAAGACTACCCATCAGCCAGGTCATGATTTCGACGGCAGCGAATGGATTGGGCGCGAAATTGAGCGCGAGGCTGATCCCCGCCCCGGCGGCGGTGGCGATGGCGACGCCGGCGAGGACCAAAGCGAGCGGCCCTTCGCTGCGCGCGGCGAGTAACAGCAAGGGTATCAACCCGGCCAACGCCCCGACAATCGCGAAGATCGGCAAAGTCAGCGGGCTGAGCGCGGCGAAGCCGTAATAAAGCGCCAGCACCCCACCCAGCGCCGCCGTGCTCGACACGCCGAGCACGCCCGGATCGGCCAGCGGATTGCGGAGATAGCCTTGCAGCGCGGCCCCGGCCGCGCCCAGCATCGCCCCTATCAGCAGGGCCAGCATGGCGCGCGGCAGGCGCAGCTGCCAGACGATCGTGGTCGCTATCGGATCGCCCTGCCCGAGCAGCGCGGCGAACGCGCGCCCCCAGCCGAGATGCGCCGGGCCGATGCCGAGCGACACGCCGGCCCACAGCAAGGCGATCAACGCCAGCGTGAGATTAATGCGAAAGGATTTCGTCACGGCCGCGTTCCTACAGGGCCGGATGCGCGCTAGGAAGCCGGGCAATGATGCGGCTCCTACTTCTCGCTTTCGCGCTGGCCCTGCCGGCCCGCGCCGCGCCGCCGCGTCATATCGTCTCGCTCAACCTGTGCGCCGACCAATTTCTGATCGCGCTCGCCGATCGGGGCCAGATCGCAGGCCTGACGCGCCTGTCGCACATGCCCGATATGTCGCCGATCGCGGCGGAGGCCGCGCGCTTTCCGGAGGTCGGCTCGTCCGCGGAGGCTTTGCTCGCCGCGCAGCCCGATCTGATCCTGACCGGCTGGCCCGGACAGGCGGATCCCGCCGTGCGCGCGGGCCTGCGGACACACGTCCTGGCGGTGCCCCCTGCCAACAGCTACGCCGATATCGTCGGCCAGGTCCGCCTCGTCGCCAAGGCAGTCGGCCATCCCGACCGCGGCGAGGCATTGATCCGCCGCATGGACGACGCGCTCGCCGCGATTCCCAGAACGGGCCGTGGCCGGATTGCGGCCGACTATCAGCGTCGCGGCTATCTGTCGGGCGCCGGCACCTTGATGGACGACATGATGAGGCGCGTCGGGCTGCGCAACCTGACGACCGAACTCGGCCTCCCTGCGCTCGCCCGCCTGTCGCTCGAACAATTTGTCGCGCACCGTCCCGATTTCCTGATCACGGGCAGGGGCAAGGCGCGCGATCTGGGCAGCGCGATGCTCGACCATCCGGCCATTTCGGGCATCCCACGACTCCGCCTGCCCGGGTCCCTCGTCGATTGCGGGGGGCCGTCTTACCCCCAAGCAATCCGCTTGCTGTCGGATCAACTCCGCCAGAAGCGTTGACCTCCCCGCTTCGGCAATGCATTGGGGCGGCGGCTGCGGGTATAGCTCAATGGTAGAGCGGTAGCCTTCCAAGCTTCATACGCGGGTTCGATTCCCGCTACCCGCTCCAATTCCGCCCATTCGGACCAATCCATATCATTGAGCGGAGCGGCGCGGCACGCTACCGTAACATTGATGTTGGCGGCTCCGCTCGCCTACGCCGAAATTTCCGGCAAACCGGCTTGGGGGAATCGATGTCGAACGCTGAAACCGGCCAGACCTATAGCGAGGCGATCGCCCTCCTGCAGAAAGCGCTCGTTCTGTGTGACGACGCGGCGATCGGCCGGGCCGCGACGCCACACCTTGATCTCGCGCTCAACCTCTTGTTGGCGGAATATCAAGCATCACGGGCTCTGGCCCCAGCCCAAGACTGATCAGCGATCCGAGATAGGCTGAGACCGCCATCCGGGCCTGATCGGTGAGTCGGATGATCGTCTGGCGGGGACGCGCCGGATCGGGCGTCTCGATGACCATTTCCTCCTGCTTCAAATAGCCGAGCCAGCGCAGCGCCACGCCTTGAGGAACTGGCGATGCGGTGCAGCTGTCGATCACGCTGGCCGGCTTGCCATCGGCCTCCGCGACATAGAGGTTGAGCAATATGTCCCAGGCCGGATTGCTGAACAGCATCGGGTCGAAATAGCGGTCGCGCTGCTTGCGCCCCACCAGCGTCAACCGCGCATAGTCGGTCAAATCGCCATTGTGCATGGCTGCGGCCCTTTCGGCATCTTCGATCAATTTACGCGTCTGGCGTTCGATACGCTCCGCGCGCGCGGGAATTTGGGTCACGCTTGGTCTCCCCTGGAGAGAGGCGTTGAAATCAGTTTTGCGGAAGAGGGCGCGCCAGTTCGTCGACCGACCAGCCGTTGCGGTAGCGCCGCGGCAACTGCCACACCCAGGCGTAGTCCACGCCATGGCGTTTCAGCCGCACCCTGTGCCGCCATGTCGCAACCGCGAGCAATGTAAGCTCCGGGTAGCTCCAGAGGGCGACCGCGATGTAATAAGCGCGATTGAGGATGTCGGGGCCGAGCGGCTTCGTCAGATGCCCGAACAGGCCGCACCCCATCATGCTTGCCATCAAGATCGGCCAGAACCGCGTGGTCACCAGCGAGATCGCTACGATCACCAGGAATAAGCTGAGGTCGGTCAGCGCTATCCCGATTTCCATAGTCGAATAAGCACCATGCGTCCGAGGACGAAAGTGGGCGAAGAGCATCGTCATCCCCAGCGCTGCTATCAGCGCGGCTGCGGTGAGGCGCTCGGGCGCCCCTCCGCGAGCCGCAGCGTAGCAACACGCTCCGATCATCATCACGAAAAAAAGAAGTTGGCTGATGCCCACTTAATTATCGTCGCCGATGCCGGTCGGGCAATCTTCCGAATTGCCCCAGCCCAGTGCAGCCCAATCGATGCGCCCCTGAATCTTGCGGAGATCGTGATGGGCCGAAATCGCGAGCGAGCGCATTTCGATGCCGGCTTTCAGGCATTCGTGCATCCGCTCGATCGCGCGTTGCGTGACTTGCGGGAGGATTTTCGCTTCCTGGCCTGCCAAAAGAATGTCGGACAGCAGGCGGCTGCCGTCGGCAAGCGCCCCGTCAATCACTTCCTCCAGCCCGTTGATGCCCATTTGCACGCGCTGTCCGCGCGATGGGGCGTTGATGGGAGAAACAAAGGCAATCTGTGCAGCCATGATACGCAACCGTGTCGAGACACGGCTCCCTGTTCAGTGGAGCTGCCGAACGATACTGGAAATCCCCTCCCCGAGTGACACGGTGGCAACCGCCGCGATCAGCAGGGTAAGCATTCCCCCCATGATCAAGGTCAGTCGCGCCCATGCCGGGAGCGTATTCCAGGGCCGCCCCCTCGTGGGGAAGAAGGAAAGGCCTGGTGCGGCCCCTCGATCTTTTGGCGGCCACAGCTTCAGCGCGGATTTCTCCGGCTCACCATGTAGGGACTCGCCATATATGGCCGTTCCATATGTCTGGTTTCCTTCGCGTTCCGCGAGCAGCAAGGCCGCGTCAAGGCTGCGCGCGACGCCGAGCTTGCGACGGGCCCGGGCGAGGCGCTGTTCGACGGTGGCGGGGCTGCGGCCGATACGGCGGGCAAGTTCCTTCTGGTCCGACGAGATCAAGAACAGGCGCAGAGCTTCCTTTTCCAGCTCGCTCAACGCGTCGATCGGATTGTCCCCCATCGCCCGAACCCTACTACCGCCCTTCCCCAAGGCAAGGCGCTATGGTCCCCGAAAATGAGGGAAAAGGCAAAGCGTGTTATTCGGCCTAACCGCCGAGCCCCGCGACCGGGGGCTCGGCAAGGCGCGGCATCCGGTTCCAGGCGTCCAACGCCGCGATCTTGTAGGCCTCGGCGAGCGTTGGATAATTGAAGGTATTCTGGACGAAGAAATCGAGCGTGCCGCCCAGATTGAGCACCGCCTGACCGATATGGATCAGCTCGGTCGCGCCCTCGCCGACGATATGGACACCGAGCAATTTCTTGTCGGCCAGGCCGAACAGCATTTTCATCATGCCCGATTGCAGCCCCATGATGTGGCCGCGCGAGGTCTCGCGGAAGCGGGCGATGCCGACTTCGTAGGGGATGCCCTTGGCGCGAACCTCTTCCTCGGTGAAGCCGACGGTCGAGATTTCGGGCACCGCATAGATGCCATAAGGAAAGAAAACCGGTGCGGGCGCGAGCGCGGTGCCGAACGCATGACAGGCCGCGATCCGCCCCTGCTCCATCGATGTCGAAGCCAAAGCGGGGAAGCCGATCACGTCCCCCGCCGCATAGATATGCGGCACGGCTGTCTGGAACGTGACGGGATCGACCGTCAGGCGGCCACGATTGTCCACCTCCAGCCCGCAGGTTTCGAGCCCGAGGCTGTCGGTCGCGCCGACGCGGCCCGCGGCATAAAGCAGCATCTCGGAGCGGACGCGCCGCTGATCGTCGAGGATCGCGATCGGCCAATCGGCCTCGTCCAACTCGACCCGGTCGAGCTTGCAGCCCAATCGGAAGGTCACGCCGCGCTTGCGCAGTTCGTGGACGAACTCGTCGATGATCTCGCGGTCGATGAATTCGAGGAAATTGGGGCGCGGTTCGACGATCGTCACCGGCACGTCGAGCGCGGAAAAGATGGTCGCATATTCGAGCCCGATCACGCCCGCGCCGATCACGGTCAGGCTGCGCGGCACGCGCGGCTCGGTCACGAGGCTATCCGAATCCACGACCGCCTTGTCGTCGAACGGTACGTTGGGCGGGCGATAAGGCTTGGTGCCGACCGCGATCACCACCTTGTCGGCGCGGAGCTTGACCGGGTCGCCGACGGGTGGGGTCACCTCGATCACATGCGGATCGAGGAAGCGTGCGGCGCCCGCCATCGTGTTCACGCCGTTGCGCGCGAATTGATGCTCCAGCACCTCGCATTCGTAATCGAGCGTCTTGTTGAGCCGCGCGCCAAGGTCGCGCCCCTCGATATCCTTCTTCACCCGGTAAGCGAGGCCGTAAAAGCCGCGTTCGCGCCAGCCGGAGAGATTGAGCACGGTCTCGCGCAGCGTCTTGGACGGGATCGTGCCGGTATGGACCGACACCCCGCCTACGCGCAGCCTATTCTCGACCACCAGCACAGACTTGCCGAGCTTGGCCGCCTGCACCGCCGCACGCCGGCCCGCCGGCCCGCTGCCGATGACGATCAGATCGTGACGCTGCATCTAGCCCTCACCTGCGCGCACCCGGACGCGGGTCGAGCGAGATTAGACCATAGAACACGACAGTAAGAAGATGGTTAACGGGACCGCCGTTGCGGCAAGGTGGCCCTGCCGCGCCAGGCCAGCAACAAACCAAGCGCACAAAGAAGCTGGACGAGGATAAGGGTCCAGAAAGCCGGATCGTAACCAATCTGCCCCACCTGCAGGTAGACCGGCCTGAACAAAGCAGGGCCGCTGCCGCCGCCCGCGCCGAATATGCTGTGCAGCATGAAATTCATGCCCGCATGCAGCCCCACCGCCGTCCACAGGCTCGCGCTGGACAGATAGGCGAGGCAGAAAAGCACCGAACTGAGCCCGGTGAGGACGATAATCTTGATCGCGTTCGCGCCCGTCATGCCAGGCAGGTGCAGGATGCCGAATGCCAAAGACACGAGCAGGACCGCCGCGACCGCTCCATAACGTTCTCTCAAGCGTATCAAGGCGTGACCCCGGAAAGCCAATTCCTCGAGCAAGGCCCCCAACACGTAGATGCATAGGGAACTCAGGAGGCCCCAAGCGGGGATGGTGCCCGGCGTCAAATGGAAGGGCATCAGCAAACGAAAACTGGCCAGCCAAAGTCCGACCAATAGGCCGCCGGCTACCGTACCCACTATCAGAAGGCCCAGATTGCGCCTGCTCGGGCGCAGGCCCAGCACCCGCACGCCGGGCACGCGACGCAGCAGCCAGAGGTTTATGACGAGCGCGACGGACACGCCTAAAAATTTCCATAGCAAGGCAGCAAAGCTCGTTGTGCTGCCCGCGATTGGAAAGAATATCGGGCCGGTCCAGATGAGCACGAAGGCGGCCATGAGCCAGAATAGCAGGCTGACAATCGGGTTCAGGGTGAACTTTTTCAACGACTTTCTCACTGAGCCGACGCCACCGCCACGGCCGGACAGGCCTTCACATTGGAAATGCCGCGGCGCCGCGAAAGGTCATTATCTGCGTGCCGCCGCCGTCTTGTCGCGCTCCGCCCGGAACTCGCTGTCCTGGCTCCAGTTCGGCCATTCGCGCGAGTTGGCGAGACGCCGCCCCAGGTTGAACAGTAGTTCCGCATCCTGCACCTGGCCGGTCGCGTTCCAGGCGGGCGTCCATTCATCGGCAGGCTGGTGATATTTGTCGCGATTATAGGCTTCAGCCTCGGCATGGCCCGCTTCCTTGCCACCATTGACCAGATCCTCGCCGCTCTCGATCGAGATTGCGGGGACGCCGCGCTTGGCCACCGTGAAATGGTCGGAGCGATAGAAAGACCCGGCCTCGGGATGCGCGTCGGGCGTGAAGCTGCGGCCCTGCTTCTTCCCTTCCTCGATCAGATCGTCGAGCAGGCCGAGCTTGGCGCTGCCGGAGATCGAGAAATCGTGCGCAGGCCCGGCCGTCGAAAGCGCGTCGGTGTTGAGCATGCCGACCGTGGTGCCCAACGGGTAGAGCGGGTTGGCGGCATAATATTCGGAGCCCAATAGCCCGCGCTCTTCAGCCGTCACCGCAAGGAACAGGATCGAACGCTGGGGCTTCGGCCCTTTCGCAAGCGCCCGCGCCATCTCCAGCAGAACGGAGATGCCGTCGGCATTGTCGACCGCGCCATTATAGATGCGGTCGCCCTTCGCGTCGGGCTGGCCGACGCCGAGATGATCCCAATGCGCCGAATAGACGATCGTCTCGTTCGGGTATTTCGAGCCCACGATTCGGCCAGCGATATTGTGGCTGACGATCGTCGCGACATCGACCCTGGCGTCGGCCGATAATGTCGACTTGAGAGCGACCGGCTTGAAGTCGCGCGACTGCGCGGCCTTCTTCTCGGCATCGAAGTCGAGACCGGAGTCCGCGAACAATTTCACCGCCAGGTCCCGCTGAATCCAGCTTTCGAACGAGGGATGCGAGGCCTTGGGATCCTTGCGCACGATATCGAACATGTCGTTCGTGTTCGAATTCTTGACCGTGGCCCAGCCATAAGCCGCCGGCGCGCGCTCGTGCACGATCAGCACGCCCGCCGCCCCGCGCCGTGCGGCCTCCTCATATTTGTAGGTCCAGCGGCCATAATAAGTCATCGCCTTGCCGCCGAAATCGCCCTGCCCCGTTTCGAAATCAGGGTCGTTGACGAGCAGGACGATGAGCTTGCCGCGCACGTCGACGCCCTTGAAATCGTCCCAGTTTCGCTCCGGCGCGTGCACGCCATACCCCACGAAGACCAGCGGCACGTCCTTGAGGCTCAGGACCTTGTCGCCGGTTAGCGGGGCGCGCAGCGCGATCTGCTCGCCTTGCGTGAGCGGCATCGACTGACCGTTGCTGGTTATCGTGACCGACGGCGCGCCGACGAAAGCAGTGTGGAGCAATGGCACGTCCTGCGTCCAGCTGCGCTTGCCGTTGCGGATTTGCCCGCCCGGCTGCACGCCCGAGGCTTTGAACTGACCGACGATATAGTCGATCACCTTGGGCTCAGCGCGCGATGCAGGCGCGCGGCCTTCGAATGCGTCGGACGCCAATATTTCGACGTGGTGCGACAGCCGCGCGGGATCGAAGTGCGCGGTTTGCCCCAGCGCAACGGCGGGAAAGGCGGCGAGGAGGAGAGCGAGTTTGGTCATGCCCGTACCTTGAAGGGGCGCTCTGCCCTTTTCAATCCTCTGCCAGTCCAGCCCGGAACCAGGCAGCCAAATCCTCTTCAGCGAGATTGCCTGCGGCCAAGGCGAGCACCGTATTGATAGCGTCCGCCTGGTCGAACCGTAACGCATGACCATTCAGCGCAAGAAAAAGGCGCGCCAGGACCCAAGCAGTGCGCTTGTTGCCATCTACGAACGGATGATTGCGAGCCACGCCAAAAGCATAGGCTGCTGCCAATGCTACGGGATCGTCCTCGCCATAAAACCACCGGTTTACGGGGCGCGCGAGGGCCGATTCGAGCATGGCCTGATCGCGCACGCCGGATCCGCCACCATGTTCGGCTAGTTGCCTGTCATGGATAGCGAGAGTGTCGGCAAGGTCGAGCCAGGCTGGCTCGATCCGATCGGCCACCTTATTGGGCTAGAACGCGAAGGATATCGCGATCCTCACGCATGATCTGCTCGGCGAGCGCCATTTTCTTCTCGAAGTCGGGATTAGAGGCGGTCACCCGAAAACCGTCCGGCGCTTCGCTAAAATAGAGAGTATCGCCTTGCGAAACACGCAAACGCGCCAGCATCTCCCGAGGGAACACAGCCCCGGTTGAATTGCCGACCTTCGTAAGCTTAATCGCCATCGTCATACGTTTGTTATAACGGACCGAGCCGACCTTCGCAAGGCGCGATGGACCGAAAAGGCCCGGCGGATCGCTCCGCCGGGCCCCTTGGTGATCACTTGAAGACTGACCTTACGCCTTGGCTTCGGCCTTGGGCTTGCGCTTGCCTTTCGGCTTAGGCGCCGCCGGCACGATCTCGAAGACGAGCGTGCCGTCCTTCATGTGGACCTTGACCTCGCCACCGCCGGTTAATTTGCCGAACAGCAATTCCTCGGCGAGCGGCTGCTTGATCTTCTCCTGGATCAGGCGGCCCATCGGGCGTGCGCCATAGAGCTTGTCATAGCCCTTCTCGGTCAGCCACGCCTTGGCCTCGTCATCCAGGCTGATATGCACCTCGCGATCGGCAAGCTGCAGCTCGAGCTGGAGGATGAACTTCTCGACCACGCGCGCAATCACCGGGGTCGGCAGGTAACCGAACGGCACGATCGCATCGAGACGGTTGCGGAATTCCGGCGTGAACATCTTCTTGACCGCTTCCTCATCCTCGCCCTCGCGGGTGAGGTTGCCGAAGCCCAGGCTCTCGCGCGCCATGTCGGACGCGCCGGCATTGGTGGTCATGATCAGGATCACGTTGCGGAAATCGACCGTCTTGCCGTGGTGGTCGGTCAGCTTGCCGTTGTCCATCACCTGCAACAGGATGTTGAACAGGTCCGGATGCGCCTTCTCGATCTCGTCGAGCAGAAGCACGCAATGCGGCTGCTGGTCGACCGCGTCGGTCAGAAGACCGCCCTGATCGTAACCGACATAGCCCGGAGGCGCGCCGATCAGCCGGCTGACCGAGTGACGCTCCATATATTCGGACATGTCGAACCGCTGGAGCGGGATGCCCATGATCGAGGCGAGCTGACGCGCGACCTCGGTCTTGCCCACGCCGGTCGGGCCGGTGAACAGGTAATTGCCGATCGGCTTGTCCGGATCGCGCAGGCCCGCACGGCTGAGCTTGATCGCCGAAGACAAGGTTTCGATCGCCTTGTCCTGCCCGAACACGACGCGCTTGAGCTCGGTATCGAGATTGGCGAGCACTTTGGTGTCATCGGCCGAGACCGACTTGGCCGGGATGCGCGCCATGGTCGCGATAACCTGCTCGATCTCCTTGGCGGTGATCGTCTTCTTGCGCTTGGCGGGGGGCACCAGCATCTGCATCGCGCCGACCTCGTCGATCACGTCGATCGCCTTGTCGGGCAGCTTGCGGTCGTTGATGTAGCGCGCCGAAAGCTCGACCGCCGACTTGATCGCCTCGGTCGTGTACTTGACCTTGTGATGCTCCTCGAACGCCGAGCGCAGGCCGGTGATGATCTTGATCGTGTCCTCGACCGTCGGCTCGTTCACGTCGATCTTCTGGAAGCGCCGGAGCAACGCCCGGTCCTTCTCGAAATGATTGCGGAACTCCTTGTAGGTCGTGGAGCCGATGCAACGGATCAGGCCGCCCGAGAGAGCGGGCTTGAGCAGGTTCGACGCATCCATCGCGCCGCCGCTGGTCGCGCCCGCGCCGATCACGGTATGGATCTCGTCGATGAAGAGCACCGCGTGCGGCATCTTCTCAAGCTCGGTCACGACCTGCTTGAGCCGCTCCTCGAAGTCGCCGCGATAGCGGGTGCCCGCGAGCAGTGCGCCCATGTCGAGCGAATAGATAACCGCGGGCAACAGCACCTCGGGCACGTCGCCCTCGACGATCTTGCGCGCGAGACCTTCCGCAATGGCGGTCTTGCCGACGCCGGGATCGCCCACATAAAGCGGATTGTTCTTCGAACGGCGGCACAGGATCTGGACGGTGCGGTCGACCTCCGGCCCACGGCCGATCAGCGGATCGACACGACCTTCCTTGGCCTTCTCGTTCAGATTGACGCAGAATTGCTTGAGCGCGCTCTCGCCTTTCTTGCCGCCTTCCGACTTCTGCGCCTGGCTCTCCTCGGCACCCTTGACCTCGCGGGTTTCGGGCACCGCGCCGCCGGCCTTGCCGACGCCGTGGCTGATGTAGGACACCGCATCGAGCCGGCTCATATCCTGCTGCTGCAGGAAATAGACCGCATAGCTTTCGCGCTCGCTGAACAAGGCGACCAGCACGTTGGCGCCAGTCACCTCCTCGCGGCCGGACGACTGGACGTGCAGGATCGCGCGCTGGACCACGCGCTGGAAACCGCTGGTGGGTGAAGGATCGTTGCCGGTCTCGGTCTTCAGAGCATCGAGCTCGGTATCGAGATAGGTGGCAACCGCTTCCTTAAGCTCGTCCAGGTCCACGCCGCATGCCGCCATAACCTTCGACGCATGATCGTCATCGATGAGCGCGAGCAGGAGATGCTCCAGCGTCGCATATTCGTGATGACGCGACGACGCGGCGGTCAGCGCATTGTGGAGGGTCTGTTCAAGCTCACGGGCAAAACTTGGCATTTACATACTCCCGCAGCGCGGCGGGGATACCGCCCTGCTGCATCCTATGTCGGAACGCGCCCACCGCCGATCAAGGTCCGTTGCCGGAGACATGTCGGGAGGAGACTCGCCCGTCACCTCTTGAATAAGCCTTCCGCCTTTGCGCGATGGTTAACGGCATGATCGATTTTTGCCCGGGCGCGCGCGATTTCCGCCTCGAGCGTGGCGATGCGCGCTGTCAGTTCGTCCACCGACAAAGGATCCAGATCCTGCTTCATCAGCATGACCAGGGGATCGCCGGGATTTTTGGGCAGGATATCGTCCAGGTCCATAGGCAGATCGTTGACCATGCCCCCGAGTCTGTCAATGAAGTGCGGGGGATGATTGCCCCTGTTCGTCATGCCGGACTTGTTCCGGCATCCACCGTGCCGCAAATGACACGCCAAGCCGCTGAGTGGACGCCTGAACAAATCCGGCGTGACGGATAGGAAAAATGACCCAAATCCCCTCCACAATGATTGCGATCGACCCCGCCGAGGCCGGTGGACCCGAGGTGCTCCAGCCGGTCGAACGCCCGGTGCCGCAACCCGCCCCTGGCGAACTGCTGATCAAGGTCGCCGCCGCCGGCGTGAACCGCCCCGACGTGCTGCAGCGCGAGGGCAAATATCCGCCGCCTCCGGGCGCCTCGAGGATCATGGGACTGGAGCTTGCGGGCGAAGTCGTCGCCGCTGGCGAGGGCGTCGACGCGCGACTGATGGGACGTCCCGTCATGGCTCTGGTGGCGGGTGGGGCTTATGCCGAATATGCGGTGGCGCCGTCGGGCCAGTGCATGGCCGTGCCGCCGTCGCTCTCCATGATCGAGGCGGCCGCGCTTCCCGAAACCCTGTTCACCGTGTGGAGCAATGTGTTCGAACGCGGCCGGGCGGCGCCGGGCGAGACCTTGCTGGTGCATGGCGGCACCAGCGGCATCGGCACGATCGCGACGATGCTCGCGCGGTCATTCGGCCTGAGTGTGATCATCACCGCCGGCTCGGCCGAGAAATGCCGGCGCGCGATCGAGATCGGTGCGAACCACGCGATCGATTACAAGACGCAGGATTTCGTGGCGGAGGTTCAAAAGCTCGCGGCCGACGGCGTCCATCTGGTGCTCGACATGGTCGGCGGCGACTATGTCGCGCGCAATCTGGAGTGCCTCGCCCCCGAAGGCCGCCACGTCTCGATCGCGGTGCAGCGCGGTTCGAAGGCCGAAATCCCGATCCACAAGATCATGCAAAAGCGCCTGACGCTCACCGGATCGACGCTGCGTGCCCGCGACGTTGGTTTCAAGACCTCGGTGCGCGACCAGCTCATCCGCACGGTGTGGCCCCTGCTCGCGGACGGACGGCTCAAGCCCGTTATCGACTCCACCTTTCCCCTCGCCCGCGCCGCCGATGCGCACCGGCGGATGGATGCGGGGGAGCATGTGGGGAAGATCGTGCTGACGCTGGGGTAAGCCCTCGCGCGCCCCCTCCCCCCTTGCGGGGGAGGGCTGGGGAGAGGGGAATCGAGCGAGCAGCCTCGATGGCTGCGAGCGCGAACAGCGTAGGACGCTCGCTGCGCTCGCACCCCTCTCCCAACCCTCTCCCGCAAGGGAAGAGGGCTTTTCAGCTCACCCCGCCGCTGTAGCCGTTGATACCCCGCCGAAGTCGCGAGACGCCACACGAGCCCCACGAACAACATCGGCCCGCTCGACACGGAGCCGCTTGTTTTCCTAAGCTCAGGTCAATCTTCCCGACAGGAAACGTTCATGACCAAGACGATCGCTTTGCTGCTGCTCGCAACCGCTTCCATCGCCCACGCCCAGACGTCCGAGCCCCTCTTCCCCGCCAACGGCACCGATCGTCCCGACACATATGCCGAACCGACCGAGGGCTATGATTATGTGAAGCGCACGGTCGAGATCCCGATGCGCGACGGGGTCAAGCTTCACACCGTAATCGTCGAGCATAAGGGCGCGAAGAACGCCCCGATCGTCCTCAACCGCACGCCTTATGATGCCGACGGTCATGCCAGCCGCAACCAGAGCGGCAATATGAAGGCGATCCTGCTGCAGAGCTACGACGCCTTCGCCGACGCAGGCTATATCGTCGTCTTCCAGGATATTCGCGGCCAGCACGGCTCCGAAGGCGGCTATGTGATGACACGTCCCCCCGCCGGCACGGCCTCCAACCCGACCAAGATCGACAACACGACCGATGCCTGGGACACGATCGATTGGCTGGTGAAGAATCTGCCGGAATCGAACGGCCGGGTCGGCATGATCGGCTCGTCCTACGAGGGCCATACGGTGGTGATGGCGCTGCTGAACCCGCACCCCGCGCTCAAGGTGGCGGCGCCGGAAAGCCCGATGATCGACGGCTGGATGGGCGACGACTGGTTCCACTATGGCGCCTATCGCCAGGCCAGCAACGATTACTTCGTCGGGCAGGAAATGGCCAAGAAGGGCCATGGCGCGCTGACCACGTCCAATGCCGACGATTACGATGCCTATCTGCGCGCCGGCACGCCCGCCAATTTCGCGAAGGAGCATAAGCTCGACCAGTTCGGCATGTGGCGCCGGATCGAAAGCAACCCGGCTTACACCCAATATTGGCAGGATCAGGCGCTCGACAAAGCGGTCGCGAAGGCCCCGTCCAGCGTGCCGACCATGTGGCTGCAGGGCCTGTGGGATCAGGAGGATATGTGGGGCGCGATCCATAGCTGGGAGGCGCTCAAGGCCGCCGGCCATCTCTCGAACAATTATCTGGTGATGGGCCCGTGGCGGCACAGCCAGATCAATTATGAGGGCTATAATCTCGGGCCGCTCAAATGGGCGGGCAACACCACGGTCGACTTCCGCAAAAACGTGATCGTCCCCTTTTTCGACCAATATCTGAAGGACGGCGCGCCCAAATTCGATATGCCGCGCGTGCAGATCTACAATACGGGCGAGAACCATTGGGATCATTTCGCCGACTGGCCGCTCGCCTGCCAGCAGGGCTGCGCCAGGCCGCTGACGCCGATCTATCTCACCCAGAATTTCGGGCTGAGCTTCGACAAGCCCCATGACGCCAAGGCGGGTGACAGCTACGTCTCGGATCCGCGCGCGCCCGTGCCGTTCGTCGAACGGCCGGTCGATTTCGGCAATCGCGACCAATGGGGCCCGTGGCTCGTCTCCGACCAGCGTCATGCCAATGCCCGGCCGGATGTGATGAGCTATGAAACGCAGGTGCTCGATCATCCGGTGCGGATCAGCGGCGCGGCGATCGCCGATCTGTTCGCCGCCACCACCGGCACCGACGGCGACTTCGTGGTCAAGCTGATCGACGTCTATCCGCCGGAAATGACCCACGACATGGACAAGGACATGGGCGGCTATCAACTCGCCGTGGCGATGGACATCTTCCGCGGCCGCTATCGCGAGAGCTTCGAACATCCGAGCCCGATCCCGGCCAACAAGATTGTCGAGATCAAGTTCGCGTTGCCGACCACCAACCACGTCTTCCAGCCCGGCCACCGTATCATGGTGCAGGTCCAGTCCAGCTGGTTCCCGCTCTACGACCGCAACCCGCAGAAGTACGTCCCCAACATCTTCCGCGCGAAGCCTGAGGATTATCAGAAGGCGACGATCACTTTGTCGCGGTCGGCGAGCCAGCCGAGTGCGGTTTGGTTACCGCTGGTGGATGTGATGCAGCCGAACGGCTGACCTTGTCGCGAGCCGCTCGTCTTCGGACGGGCGGCCGCTTGTTGCGCTTCGGCGAGAGCGCTACTTTCTCCCAAACACACGGGAGGAATGTGATGCGGTTGATGGCACTCGGTTTGGCCTCAAGCCTGATGGCGGCCGCCAGTCCGGCGCAAACCCCACCTGACCCGACCAGCTTCGCCAGTTCCGCAGAGGTCCGTGCGGTGATTGCGCAGATGGGGCATGACATCAAACCCAGCGAGGACATGCTCTACCACCCCCTCCTCACCGCAAAGCCTTATACGGTCGCGGTGGAATATTGGGTGCGGCCCAAGCAGGCGGCGGCGCACCTCACGGAGGCGGAACTGGTTTATGTGCTGGAGGGATCGGGGACGCTCGTTTCGGGCGGGACGCTCGCCAATGCGCATCACTGGTATGGCGAAACCAATGGCGGCGAGATCGTCGGCGGCACGACGCGTCCGCTGAAGCCCGGCGATGTGGTGCTGGTGCCCGAGGGCGTGCCGCACTGGTTCGGGATCGACGGCGGCAAATTGGTGATGCTGACCCTGCACATGCCGCGCCCCCTTCCCGTCCCGACGCACTGATCTTCGGGACTGGCCGGAGGCGGACAGTTCGGGCGGGTGCCCGCCAATCGTCCGTTTCCGACCAGGAAGCGGACGACCGGCGAGCGACCCGGCGGCGCAAGCGCCGTTTATTTCGATGCGAGCTTGTCGCCCTCGGCGGGCTTGCTGACGGTCAGGCCAGCCTTGGCCCAATCCTCCTTGCTGCGGCAATCCTTCACAGGCAGGTAATTACCCGTAATCATTTGAGAAACGCAGAAGCGATCACGCTTCGCGTCATAGGTGACCTGCGGCCGATCAGAGTTGCCGCGCTGTGCCGCGAAGGCCGGTGCGGTGGCACCCAAAGCGACGGCGGCGATCAGGATGGCGGACATTTTCATAACAGGACTCCTCCCAACGGGGCTGTTGACCGGCGGGGGGTGCCGGTCACCTGGAAGGCTTTGCAGAAGCCATGCCAAACCGGCTTCCCCTCGTGCAGCGGTGCGGCCGGACGCTTTTGGAACGCCTCCGTTGCGAACAGGTGGCGAAATCCGCCAAAAGGTGTCGTAGTCTCATACAACACCCGTGGTCGTGCATAGGGTGCGAAGGTCCCGATGGGCCGGCGGCCCTTTCCTCGGCTCACACCCGGCGGCGGATCCGGTCGAACACGCTGGCGAGCGGCGCGCACCATAAGGGCTTGTCTGCGATCGCCTTCAGGATTTCGGCGTGCATCGCCAGCCCGGTCTGGCCGGCTGCCGTCGGCACCGGCGCGACATCGTGGAACACCAATATCGCCCAATAACCCTGCTTTGCCGCCCGATCGAGATAGGCGTCGACCGCCGCGAAATCGGTCGCGTCAAAGCCTACTGCCAAAGCCTGCAGCCGATGCGGGCGGCGGAGCGCAGTCGCCGGACGATTGGGCTCGCCCTCACTGGTCCGCGCGGCGGCGATCCCCATTCCCGCGAGCAGCCCATCAAAGCGCGCCGCCTGCCGGTTGGCATCGCCTGGGCCAAGATTGGTGACGTCGCACGGATAAGCGAAGCTGCGCACCGCCTCACGCGGCGCGGCGCGGTCCAGCCAGCGCGCCATCGGCGCCAGCTCGCGCCGGCGGTAGGACTGTGCCGTGAACGGCCCGAGGTCGCAGGGGTGCGTGACTGTATGGTTGGCGAGCTCGTGCCCCTGCTTCGCAAGCGCCGCCCAATCGCCGAGCCGATGCCGGATATTGTCGAAGGCGAGAAAGAAGGTCGCCTTGAAGCCAAAGTGATCGAGCGCGGGCACCGCAAGGTCAAGCTGGCTGTCGAGGCCATCGTCATAGGTAAGGCTGACCGCGCCGGCCTTGCCCCTCGGCCACAGCGCCGGCTTTGCCGCGACGATCGGCATCGGCAACAGCAATGCCGATACCATGCCGAGGACTTGCCGTCGGCCAGGGCGGCCGGAAAGCCGCACGCCGTTCAAGACCGCTTGGCGGTCTTCTCCAGCGTCGCCACCATGATCGCAAAGATCAGCCTGAGCATCACACTCTCCCCTAACGCATGGAATAGACGGCGTGCGCCGCCGCGATCCGCAGGCCGATCCGAAAAGATTTCCTTTTGGTATTTTTTACGAAACCGATTTAGCTTTCTACAGGATAAACGAAACATAGCATGGCGCTCTATTTGCTTAACGGATGCTGCCAGCATCGTTCCCAAGTCGTTCACAACGAATCGGGCATAACTCCTCTTGTCCTGAAGAAGGACTTTAGAGGAGAGTGACTATGCGTGCGGTAATCAAAGGCGCCCTTGCTGCGGCGCTTCTTGCTGGCAGCAGCCTCGCCGGGACCGCACCTGCCGAGGCGCGGGATCATACGGGCACTGCCATCCTTGCGGGCATTATCGGGCTGGGCGTCGGCGCGGCGATTGCGTCGTCCGACCATCAGGACCGCTATTACAGCAATGACGGTTATTACAGCGGCAATGGCTACGGCTATGACGCGCCGGCAAATTATTATGTCCAGCCGTCCTACGGCTACGGCGTCACCTACGACCGGGGCTATTATGACCGCGGTTATTATGGCGGGCGCGGCTATGACCGCCACGATCGCCATGACCGCCACTGGGATCATGACCGCCGCGATTACGATCGCGACCGCGGGGACCATGACCGCCGCTGGTAATCGCCAGTAAGCGAGAGTGAAGTCAAAAGAGGCCGCCGGTTTATGACCGGCGGCCTTTTCCCGTCCCTATCGCAACCGGCATTTCCGCGCGGTGGCGACGCCGCGCAGAAAGCCGCGCCGCGCGATCGCGGCCTTGATGGCGGCATCGAGCCGGCGCTCGGCCGGCGCCGCGCCGCTCACCTCGCGCACGAGGCCGCGAAACGGGATGATCGTGTTGACGATCGTTTTCCCGCCGGCCTCCGCAAGCTTGCCGGCCTTATTCTCATGCACCGTGACCGGCCCGGCATAATCGGGCCCGAGTACGTCATTGAGCTCGAAGATCGCCTGGTTGAGCTGTGCGCAGGTGCGCAGTCCCGCGAGCGCATAAGGCGCGGCGGCGGCCTGCTGGATCGGGACCGGGATATCGATCTTCTGCGCCCCCACGTCGCGCGCGGGCTGGGTCGCGATCTCGCCTGCCCGCTTGCTCGTTTCCACCACCTTTTCATGCGTGGTGGTCGTGGTGGTGGTCTGATCGGGCGTCGCAACCGTGGCCTGTTCGGTCTTGGTGGTGACGGTGGTGGTCGGCGGGCCGCTTTGCGCCGCGATGACCGGGGTGCCGAGCAGCACCAGGAGGCCGAGGCCGTGACGCGGGCGGAATGGGTTCATGCGGCGGAAAATCCCGTCACATAGGTTGGTTCCAATCGCGATTTCGGGTGACGGCGAACTTTATGCCGCCTCGCCCTCGAACTGGAGTTGCGCGAGGCGGGCGTAGAGGCCCGACTTGGCGACTAGCTCGTCATGGCGGCCTTCCTCGACGATCCGGCCCTGGTCCATCACGATGATGCGGTCGGCCGCGCGCACCGTGGCGAGGCGGTGCGCGATCACGATTGTGGTGCGCCGGGTCATCAGCCGCTCGAGCGCCTTCTGCACGAGCCGCTCGCTCTCCGCATCGAGCGCGGAGGTCGCCTCGTCGAGCAACAGCAAGGGCGCATCGCGTAGCAGAGCGCGGGCGATGGCAACGCGCTGACGTTGCCCGCCCGACAGGCGCGCGCCGCCTTCGCCCAGGAACGTGTCCAGTCCCTGTGGCAATTCCTGCAGGAACCTGGCGGCATTGGCGGCTTCGGCGGCTGCCCAAAGCTGGGCGTCGTCGGCGTCCCAGCGGCCATAGCGCAGATTGTCGCGCGCGCTCGCCGCGAAGATCACCGTCTCCTGCGGCACCACCGCGATCCGCTGGCGCACCGCCGCCGGATCGGCCTGCGTCAGCGCGATCCCGTCCATCCGCACCGTTCCGGACGCCGGATCGTAGAAGCGCTGCGCCAGCTGGAACAAGGTCGATTTGCCCGCGCCCGAGGGGCCGACCACGGCCACCGTCTCGCCCGGTGATACGGTCAGGCTGAAATCGTGCAGCGCCGCCACCTCGGGCCGGGTCGGGTAGCGGAATTCGACATGGTCGAACGCCAGCATTCCGCGCGGTGGAACCGGCAGCGCCTGAGGCTTGGCCGGTGCCGCGATCTCGGGCTTTTCGGCGAGCAACTCAGACAGGCGCGCCGCCGCGCCCGCGCCGCGCAACAAGTCGCCATAGACCTCGGTCAAAGCGCCGAACGCGCCTGCCACGACGCCGCCCGTCAGCACGAAGGCGGCGATGGTGCCGCCGCTGATCGCCCCTGTGGTGACCGCGCGCGTGCCCTGCCACAGCACCATCGTAATCGATCCGAAAATCAGCCCGATCACGATCGCCGTCATGATCGCACGGATCGTGAAGCGGCGCTTGCCCGCGGCGAAGGCGTTCTCGACCGCGACGCCGAACCTCTCTGCCTCGCGCTTTTCCTGGTTGAACGCCTGGACGATCTTCATCGCGCCCAGCGTTTCGGCCACCATCGCGCCGACCTCGGCGATCTTGTCCTGCGAGGAGCGACTGAATCCGCGCACGCGCCGGCCGAGGATCAGGATCGGCCCCATGATCAGCGGAATGCCGATCAGCAGGGAAGCCGCAAGGCCCGGCGCGAGCACGAACAGATAGATGATCCCGCCGATGCCGGTGAAGGCGTTGCGCAACGCAATCGACACGGTCGAGCCGACGATCTGCTCGACGATCGCGGTATCGCTGGTCATGCGCGATGCGATTTCCGAAGGGCGGTTTTCCTCGAAAAAGCGCGGTGCGAGTCGCAACAGATTGCCCTGCACCTTGCGCCTGAGGTCGGCCACCACGCGCTCGCCCAACCAGGACACGAAATAGAAACGACAGGCGGTCGCGATCGCCAGCACCACCACGATCATAAGCAGATAACGGAACGACGAATCGACGCCATGCGCCGAAGCGCCCCCCGAAAAACCGCGATCGATGATGCGCTTGAAGCCGTAGGGGATCGCCAGAGTGGCAGCGGACGAAATCAGGAGCGCGGTCAAAGCCGCGGCGATCCGCCCGGGATAATGCGCCGCTAGCCCCCATATCATTCGAAGCTCGCCAATGGATCGGCGTTCGCCGCGGGGCGGGATGGGATCGTAATTGCGGGCCATGATCCCCAGATAGCAATCCGCAAGCGCTCAACCAAACTCCGTTTTGGTCGTTGTTGCATTGCGGCGTTATTGTCGTATCTATCTCTCCCCCGGGGAGGCGTATCGAGTTGTTGTACGAAGCCTATGAAATGCAGCGAAGCCTGCTCGCTGGCGCGAGCGCGATGGCCGAGCTGGGGTCCGAGTGGATGGCGCACCCCGCCAATCCTTTTGCCCGGACCCAATTAGGTTCGATGATGGCCTCGGGTCTCGACGTGTTCGCGCACGCCTCGGCCCCGCACGGCAAACCGGAATTCGGCCTTCCCGTCACCGTCATCGACGGCAAGGAAGTTGCGGTCGAGGAGAAGATCGAGGCGCGCAAGCCCTTCGGCCAGCTCATCCATTTCACCCGGCCCGACGCGCCCAAGGACCAGCCCAAATTGCTGATCGTGGCACCGATGTCGGGTCACTACGCCACTTTGCTGCGCGGCACGGTCGAGCGGATGCTGCCCGGCCACGACATCTGGATCACCGATTGGCGCGACGCGCGGCTGGTGCCGTTGAAGGAGGGCGCGTTCCACCTCGACGATTATGTCGATTACCTGATCTCGTGGCTCGAACATGTCGGCCCGAACACGCATGTGCTGGCAGTGTGCCAGCCCGCGGTTCCGGCCTTCGCCGCCGCCTGCCTGATGTCGGCGCACAAGAATCCGGCGCGTCCGAAGACGCTGACCATGATGGGCGGCCCGATCGACACGCGCGAGGCGCCGACCGAGGTCAATACCGTCGCCACCCAGCGCCCGTTCAGCTGGTTCGAGCAGAATGTGATCGCGACCGTGCCATTTTATTATCCGGGCGGCGGGCGGAAGGTCTATCCGGGCTTCCTCCAATTGACCGGCTTCATGGCGATGAACTGGGGCAACCACCTCGTCAGCCATTGGCAGATGTTTCGCCACCTGGTCGATGGCGACCAGGAAGGCGCGGACGCGACCAAGGCCTTCTACGACGAATATCGCTCGGTCTGCGACATGACCGCGGAATTCTATCTCGAGACGATCGACACCGTCTTCCAGCGCCATGCTCTGCCTAAAGGCGAGATGATGCACCGAGGCGAGAAGGTCGATCCGGCCGCGATCACGGATGTGGCGCTGCTCGCGATCGAGGGCGGGCGCGACGATATTTCGGGCGTCGGCCAGACCAAGGCCGCGCTCAAGATCACGCCGAACCTGCCCGATGCCGACAAGGAATATCTGCTGGCGAAGAAGGTCGGCCATTACGGCATCTTCAATGGCCGCCGCTGGCGGACCGAGATCGCGCCGGTGCTCGAAGCGTTTATCCAAAAGCATAACGCTTAGTTCGTCATGCCGGACTTGTTCCGGCATCCACGGTGCCGCAAGCATATAGCTTGTGAGACAGTGGACCCCGGAACAAGCCCGGGGTGACGAAAGGCACCATGAAACTCCACGCTTCGATCGAACGCTGGCCCGTCGCGGGCGCCTTCACGATTTCGCGCGGCGCCAAGACGCATGTCGATGTGGTCGTGGCCGAGATACTCGATGGCGATCGTGTCGGCCGTGGCGAAGGCACAGCCATCTATTATCATAGCGAAAGCGCGGGGAGCGTGCTGGCGCAGGTCCAGGACCAAGCCGACGCGCTCGCGCACGGCCTGACCCGCCAGGAACTCCAGGCCCGCCTGCCGCGCGGCGCCGCGCGTAACGCGCTCGACTGCGCGCTGTGGGACCTCGAGGCCAAGCGATCCGGCATGCCCGTTTGGAAACTGGCCGGCCTGCCCGAGCCCAAATCGCTCGTTACCGCCTTCACCATCTCGCTGGGCGATCCCGAAAAGATGGAGGCTGACGCGCGCGCCTCCGCGCATCTCCCACTGCTCAAGCTCAAGCTGGCGGGCGAAGGCGACGAAGCCCGCGTCGGCGCCGTCCGCCGCGGTGCGCCGAACGCCCGCTTGATCGTCGATGCCAACGAGGCCTGGACCGACCGCGATATCGCGGCCGAAGCGGCGGTCCTTGCGTCCTTTGGAGTCGAACTGATCGAGCAGCCCGTTCACCGCGGCCGCGACGCGCTGCTCGACCGCGTCGTCAGCCCAATCCCGTTCGCGGCCGACGAAAGCTGTCAGGATCGCGCCGATCTGCCCCGCCTCAGGGGCCGTTATCAGGCGATCAACATCAAGCTCGACAAAGCCGGCGGCCTGACCGAGGCGCTGGCGCTCGCCGCCGAAGCTCGGGATATGGGGCTGGACATCATGGTCGGTTGCATGCTGGCAACCGCGCTCGGCATCGCGCCGGCCTTTTTGGTGGGCGGCGGAGCGCGTTGGGTTGATCTGGACGGCGCGCTGCTGCTGGCCAAGGACCGCCCCGCGGCGATGGCGTGCGACAACGGTTTGCTGGAACCGCCCGGGCCGGAATTGTGGGGATAGTCGTCATGCCGGACTTGTTCCGGCATCCACTCATCACCCCTATCGACCCAGCATGTTGCGGAGTGGACCCCGGAACAAGTCCGGGGTGACGGCTTAAACTTTGCCGCTCTCGCTGCTTTCTTCCACCGGCGGGGCACCCGCCGTCCCGGGCGGCGGTCCATTGACCGGCGGGGTGATCGACTTGCCATCGGGGCCGGCAAACTCGATCGCCGCATCCTCGAATGCGCCGAGCAAGGCGATCGCGATTTCGTGCCGCGCCTGGAAAACCTTGTCCCAGCTCTGGCTGAGCACGTCGAACTGCACCTGGATCTCGATCGTCGGCAAAGTCAGGTCGGAAATGCCGCAGCGGACCAGCTTGCATTTGTCCTGCCCCTCGACCGCTTCCTTCACCATCGCCTGGATACCGCTCAGCACGCCGGCGGGCGTGTGATAGGCGATGTGGAGCGTGAACTCGACGCGGCGGCGATTGAGCCGCGCCATATTGTGCAACTCTTTGTTGAGCAGGTTGGTGTTGGAGATCACCACCTCCTCGCCCGTCGTGGCGCGGACGCGCGTGGTCTTGAGGCCGATCTCCTCGACCGTGCCGGTGGTCTTGTCCCAGCGTATCTGGTCGCCGCGCTGGAAAGGCTTGTCGAAGATGATCGACAAGGCCGAAAACAGATCGTCGAAAATGCCCTTGGCGGCGAGGCCGATCGCGATGCCGCCAATGCCGAGGCCGGCAATCAGCCCCGTCACGTTGACGCCGAGATTGGAGAGAATCAACACGCTTGCGATCGCGAACAGCGCGATCGTCACCAGCAGCCGGATCACGCCCACTGCCGATCCCTGCGCGCCGGTCGATGCGCTTGTCCCCCCGGCGCGGTGCTCGACCACTCCGAGGATCAATTCACGCACCCACAAGGCCCCCTGGATAGAGGCGGCGATGGTGAACATGACCGATATCGTCTGCGCCACCATCGGCGGCGGATCGGCATAACCGGCGACCAGCTTCGCCGCGAACAGGATGATGAACCACGACTTGGTAGCGGCAAAGACCCGCCCGATCGTCTCCGGCCAATGGGTGAAGGACTGCCGCTTCTGGCACAAGCGCATGCCGAGCATCCGCACGCCATAAAGAATCGCGCAGATGATCGCGCCGATACCGAGCGCGATCCCGATCTGGATATAATGACCCAGGATCCAGGAGATGCTCTCGTCCTTGAGCATTTCGATCGAGCTTTGGGAGATGCGCAACGGCGCGGCCACCTGCGGGTCGGTCATGTTCGCCATCTTTGGGATGTGCCCTTAAGCTGCCTTGGCCTGGCTCTGCTGGGCAGCGGCGATCTCGTCAAGGAAGCCGATCAGCGCGCGCTCCCTTCCGGTCATATATTGGGTCGAACGGGGCAGCTTCAGCGTGCAGAGCTCACCGGCATTCTCACCGCGGCAAAGCTCGATCAAGGCGGGATGAATGTAGGATTTGCGGCTGATCGCGGGCGTATTGCCGAGCGCGGCCGCGACCGCCTCCAGCATCGGCTTGAGGGTGATCTTCCCGTGCTTCGCGGTCTCCAGGATATGCTCGAAGGCCAGCAGGCTCGCGCCCCAGGTACGGAAATGCTTGGCGGTGAAGTCGGTCCCGGTGGCCTCGCGGATATAGTCATTCACATCCTCCGAAGTGACTGGAACCGGCCGGCCCTCGGCATCCAGATATTCGAACAGATGCTGGCCGGGCAGATCCTGCGTGCGCCGGACGATCCTCGCCAGGCGGCGATCCTCGATCGTCAGCCGCTGCTTCTTGCCCGATTTGCCGACATATTCGAGCCGCAGCTTGGGGCCTTTCACGCGGACATGGCGGTTGCGCAAAGTGGTCGCGCCGAAGCTCTTGTTGGTCTTGGCGTAGGCCTCGTTGCCGACGCGGATGTGCCCCAAATCGAGCAGCCGCACCACCGCCGCAACCACCGTGTCGCGCGCCAGCGTGCGGCCGGCGAGGTCGGCCTCCACACGCGCGCGCAATTTGGGCAGCACCCGGCCGAAGGCGGCACAGCGCTCATATTTGTCGGCTTCCTGCTGCGCGCGAAAATCGGGATGGTAGCGATATTGTTTGCGCCCGCGCGCATCCATGCCGGTCGCCTGAATATGGCCGTTGGGAAAAGGGCAATACCAGGCATTGGTATAAGCGGGGGGCAGTGCGATCGCGTTTAAGCGGTCGATTTCGTCGCGATCCGTGATCCGCTCGCCGGAAGGCCGGAAATAGGCCCAACCGTGACCGGCTTTCTTGCGGGTGATGCCCGGAATAGTGTCGCTGGAATGCCTTAGTCTCGTCGAAGCCATGCCCGCTGAACGTGGCGGGTGCGCCCGCGTTCCGGCCTGATCCGCGTTTGGGTCATTCGGCGCTAGCGCCCTATTCTCTTGCGGTCGCTCAACCAGATGGCCAGCGCCACGGCCGAGCCTGCCGCAACACCGATCAGCAGGCCGGCCGAAGGCTGCCCCTTCGCCGCACCGATGGAGGTTCCGATGGCAATTCCTAAAACGATGAATATGCCGCCGCCGCGGCTCTGGGGTCGATCACTCATGTTGCTTTCCTGCCAGTTCGTCGCACTTTCCGCCACCCAATCGCGACGGGGATGAAACAAAATCGATGAAAGGGCGCTGGCGACATCGGGGTTCACCCTCTAGGATTAAGGAATGGTCCGGGTTTTGCCGCGACAAACCGTGTTTCTGACGGTCGCGGTCGCACTGCTGCCAATGTCTGCCGCGCGTGCCCAGGCCGGGCCGGCGACCGTTGCTGTGCCCGCGCCTCCTCCGCCCATCACCCCCCCGGCGCCCGTCGATACGGTTGGGCCCGCAAGCGACCTGGCGCCGATGCCCGATCTGGGCGTCGATTGGCCCGATCCCGCCAAGATCGACGCAGCGCCGGCCGTGGGCGGACCGACCGAGGTCAAGGGCATCGCTGCCGACAAATTGCAGCATTACCGCACGTCACTGGAAGGCGCGGATGCGCTGGGTGGCACCTTCCGGACCCGCTTCGACCAATTGTCCGCACTCGTCACCAATCAGGGCAAGGCGGCCAATGCCGCGCAGATCAACCGTCGCGCGCGCGACGACGAGGATCTCGTGCGCGAGTTGCTCGCCGCGCAGGGACATTATGACGGACGCGTCGTCTCGGTGGTCAACTCCAACCCCCAGACGGGCGACACGATCGTCCATGTCCAGGTGACGCCCGGCGAGGCCTATCAGTTCAGCTCCGTCACGCTTCCCGGTCTCGACGCCGCCGGCAAGGAGGCACCGCGTCTGGCCAAGGATTTTGCGATCAAGACGGGGGACACGGTCAATGCCGACACGGTCCAGAATGCGGTCACCGCCTTCAAGGTCGAGTTGGGACGCCAGGGCTATCCCTTCGCCAAGGTGGGCGAACCGGAAGTCGCGATCGACCATCAGACGAATAAGGCCGTGCTGTCCGTCCAGGTAACGCCCGGCGAACGCGCGCGCTTCGGCAAGATCGTACCGACCGGCGCGCGTCCGGTATTTTCAGCACGGCACCTCGAAACGATCGCGCGCTTCCACCCCGGTCAGCAATATGATGCGGCGCGGCTCGACGATTTCCGCCGCGCGCTGATCGCGACCGGGCTGGTGTCGGTGGTGACGATCACCCCGGTCGCGACGGCCGATCCCCGTATCGTCGATATCGACGTTCAGATCGACCGCGCCCCGCCGCGCACGATCGCCGGCGAGCTCGGCTACTCCACCGGTGAAGGCGTGCGCGTCGAAGCGTCCTGGACGCACCGGAACCTGATCGCACCCGAAGGCGCGGTCACCTTCCGCGGCGTGCTCGGCACCAAGGAACAGTCGCTCGGCGCAACGCTCCGCCAGGCCAACTTCCATGCGCGCGACCGCGTCCTGACGGCGCAGGTGGTGGCAAGCCACAGCGTGTACGACGCCTATGACGCGCGGACGTTCAACGTGGGCGCGGGCCTCGAACGCCAGACCAACATCATCTGGCAAAAGACCTGGACCTGGTCGATCGGCACCGAATTCATCGGCACCAGCGAGCGCCATACGGGCGATCCCACGCGCAAGACCTATCTGGTCGCGGCTCTGCCGACCGGTCTGTCCTATGACGGATCGGACGATCTGCTCAACCCGACACGCGGCTTCCGGCTGGCGGTGCATCTTTCGCCCGAATTGTCACTTCAGTCGGGCACACACACCTATGCGAAGACGCAGATCGACGCCTCCGCCTATCAGCCTTTCGGCACGCGCTTCGTTTTCGCCGAGCGCATCCGGCTGGGTTCGATCGACGGCGTATCGCGCGACAGCATTGCCCCGTCCCGGCGTTATTATGCGGGCGGCGGCGGCTCTATCCGGGGCTATGGTTATCAGAAGATCGGCCCGGTCGATCAGAATGGCGATCCGCTGGGCGGCAAGTCGCTCACCGAATTCAGCCTCGAGGCGCGTGTCCGGTTCGGCAATTTCGGCGTGGTGCCGTTCCTGGATGGCGGCAATCTCTACGCCTCGAGCATCCCCAAGCTGAGCAAGTTCCGCTACGGCACCGGCATCGGCGTACGCTATTATTCCAGCTTCGGCCCGATCCGCGTCGACGTCGGCACCCCCCTCAACCGGCGCCCCGGGGAATCGCGCGTCGCGGTCTATGTCTCGCTGGGCCAGGCCTTCTGATGGCGGCCGAAAACCAGATCGACGCGGCGGAAGCCCCGGAATCCACGTCCCAACGCCGTTGGCATATGCGGCTCCTGCGCGGAATCGGCATCGCCATTGTCGGCCTCATCCTGCTCTTCTTCGTTGCATTATGGAGCATCGACACCCAGCCCGGCCATCGCCTGATTGCCGACCATATCGGAAAGATGCGCCCGACGAGCGGGTTGCGCATCAAGATCGGACGGATCGAGGGATCGATCTGGCGCCGTGCGACGCTCCGCGACGTGCGCCTGTACGATCTTAAAGGCCAGTTTTTCGAAGCGCCCGAGATCAGGCTCGACTGGCACCCCTTTGCCTGGGCGCACAACAAGCTCGACATCACCAGCGTGTCTGCGCCTCTGCTGATCCTCGATCGCTTGCCTAAGTTGAAGAGCAAGCCCGGCGGGCCGATCCTGCCCGGCTTCGACATCCATATCGGATCGCTCCGCGTCGACCGGCTCAAGCTGGGCAAGGCGGTGGCCGGTCATGAGGAGATGGTCAGGCTGGCGGCCAAGGCCGACATTCACGGGCGCCGCGCGATGATCCAGGCGCGCGCTTTCTCGACCGCGCACGACCGGGTGATGATCGATCTCGACGCCGAACCCGATGGCGACAAGTTCAGGTTGGCGGGCAGGGTCGATGCTCCCGCCGCGGGCGTGATAGCGGGCCTGACCGGAATCCATCAGCCGCTCGCGCTACGTATTGGCGGACGCGGGACCTGGCATGTGTGGGACGGCAGCGCGCAGGGCTCGCTCGGCGGCAAGAAAATCGTCAATCTCGGCCTCGGCGTGCGCGACGGGCACTACAGCCTGGGCGGCAGGCTCGCACCGTCCGAACTGCTTCACGGCAAGCTCCAGCGCCTGACCCAGCCCGGCATCAAGCTGCAGGGCGAAGCGACGATGGCCGACCGCAAGCTCAGCGGCCATCTCAACCTCGCCTCCCCCGCATTGCAGTTCGCGGCGGCGGGCACGGTCGACCTCGCCGAAGGCGGCTTCGCACCGCTGTCGCTCGACGTGAAATTGCTCAAGCCGTCCGCGCTCTTCCCCAATATGACGGGGCGCGACGTCCACCTGCATGCGAGGCTCGAAGGGCCCTATGGCGGGTTCGCCTTCACCTATGCGCTGGCGAGCCCGCATGTGGCTTTCGACACGACCGGTTTCGACAATCTCCGCGCGACCGGCGAAGGCCGTTGGAGCAAGGCGCCGGTCGCGCTGCCGATCCGGCTGCAGGCGGCGCAAGTCACCGGGGTTGGCACGGTCGCCGGCGGCATATTGCGTAACCTCTCGGTCGCGGGCGTGCTCAGGATCGACGCCAAGCAAATGGTCGGCCAGGATCTGGCGCTCAATTCGGACAAACTCAAGGGCAAGCTCCAGCTCCGCATCGATATCGTCAGTGGGCGCTACGACGCCGCGATCGCGGGTGGCCTCGCGCGCTACCTGATTCCGGGCCTCGGCATCGTCGATGTCATGACCAAGGTCAGCGTGATGCCCGGACCGAACGGGATAGGCACGGTCATCGCCGGCACGGGCCAGGCGGTCGTGCGGCGCTTCGACAACGCCTTCCTCGCAAGCCTTGCCGGCGGCAATCCGCGGCTCGATACGCGGCTGACCCGCACCACCGACGGGGTGATGCATTTTTCGAACACTGTGCTGACCGGGCCCGCAATCCGCATCACCGGGTCCGGCATCCGTCGGCGCGACGGCACCTTCCAGTTCGCCGGCCAAGGCACACAGGCGACCTACGGCCCGTTCAAGATCCAGCTCGATGGCCAGATCGACCATCCCAAGGTTCAGCTCCTGCTCGACCATCCGGTCGATGCGCTCGGCCTCAAGCAGGTCGCGCTGAACCTCGACCCGGTACCGGAAGGCTTCAAATTCACCGCGCATGGCGGCTCCACGGTCGGTCCGTTCGCCGCCAACGGCCTGATCCGTGCCGCACCCGGCCAGCCGACCGTGATCGAGGTCGCGGACATTGCCGTCACCGGCACGCACGGCAAGGGTAGCCTGACCTCGGGACCGGGTGGTTTCACCGGCAGGCTCGACCTGGCCGGCGGCGGGATTGGCGGCTCGATCGGCTTCGCACCGCAGGGCGCCCTCCAGAAGATCGAGCCCCATCTCCAGCTCAGCAATACGACGCTCGCCACGCTCCTGCCGATGACGGTCCGGCGCGCGCGGATCGACGGCGCGATCCTGCTCGATCCGGCCGGCGTCGCAATCGACGGTATGGTGCGCGCGGCGGGCCTGTCGCGCGGCAGCATGTCGCTCGCCCGGCTCAGCGCGGAAGCGCACCTCAAGGGCGGACAGGGCAATATCGCGCTCACGGCCGCGGGTGCCGCGCGCCGCGCGTTCGACGTTCAGGCCAATATCAAGCTCACGCCCGGCCATATGACGATTACCGGCGGCGGCAATATCGAGGGCAAGCCGCTGACCTTATCGGGCCCCGTCGACCTCACCATGACCGACTCCGAATGGAATCTGTCGCCGACGCGCATCGATTATGCCGGCGGCAACGCCACCGTGTCGGGTCGCTTCGCGCGCGGCGTGGTGAATATCGACGCCGGGCTCGATCATATGCCGCTGACCGTGCTCGACCTGTTCAACGCCAAACTCGGTCTGGGCGGCTATGCGAGCGGTCGTTTCACCTTCCACCATATCGTCGGTACGTCACCAACCGGGCGGATCGACGTCGCGGTGCGCGGCCTTACGCGATCGGGACTGGTGTTGAGCTCGCAGCCGGTCGACCTGGGCCTCGCCGCCGTGCTGACCGCCAACGGCGCGGCCGCCCGTGCGGTGGTGGTGAGCAAGGGTTCGATCATCGGCCGCGCGCAAGCCAGGCTTTCGCCGCTCGCGCCTGGTGACGACATTCTCTCCCGCCTGATCAAGGCCCCCTTGTTCGGGCAGCTGCGTTATGCCGGCCCGGCGGATACTTTGTGGCGGCTAATCGGGGTCGAGACGATCGATCTGTCAGGGCCGCTTTCCGTCGCCGCCGACGTGCACGGCACGCCCGAAAACCCGCAAATTTCCGGTCGCGTGTCGAGCGACGGCGCGCGCCTGGAAAGCGCGGTCACCGGCACCGTGATCGACGGGATCAAGGCGAGCGGCAATTTCGACGGATCGCGCCTGGTGATCGATCAGATGACCGGCCGCGCCGGCGCTGGCGGCAGCATCAGCGGCAAAGGCACGTTCAACTTCGGCGCGGGTAAAGGACTCGGCATCGATCTGGCCATCCAGGCGCAGAATGCGGTGCTGCTCAACCGCGACGATATCGGCGCCACCGTCGATGGCCCGCTTACGCTGAAATCGGATGGGCGCGGCGGCACGATCGGCGGGGATGTGCGGATCGAGCGCGGCCATTTCCGGCTGGGCTCCGCGACCGCCGCGCAGGTGCCCCGCCTCAAGGTGATCGAACTCAACCGGCCCGAGGATGCGGGCGACGACGACAATGCGGTGATTCCCTGGACGCTTGATCTCAAAGCGCGTGCTTCCAGCCGGCTGATGGTGACCGGGCTTGGCCTTGACAGCGAATGGCGGGCGGACCTTGTCATCAAGGGTGCGGTCGACAATCCCGCAATCGCGGGGCGGGCCGATCTGGTGCGCGGCGGCTATCAGTTCGCGGGCCGCCGCTTCAATCTCGATCGCGGCATGATCCGCTTTACGGGCGAGGCCCCGCCCGATCCGGTGCTCGACATCACCGCCCTTGCCGACATTCAGGGGCTGAGCGCGACGATCCACGTGACGGGCACGGGTCTGCATCCCGATATCAATTTCCAGAGCGTGCCGGCCTTGCCCGAAGACGAGTTGCTGTCGCGCCTGCTGTTCGGCACCTCGATCACCAACCTGTCCGCGCCCGAGGCGTTGCAGCTCGCCGCCGCCGTCGCATCCTTACGCGGCGGCAATGGCGGGGGTATGAACCTCGACCCGATCAACGCAGTGCGGCGCGCAGTCCATCTCGATCGTTTGCGGATCCTGCCTGCCGACGTGACCACCGGCATGAAGACCGCGGTCGCGGCAGGCAAGAATATCGGGCGGCGGACCTATGTGGAGCTGATCACGGACGGCGCCGGCTATTCGGCGACCAGCGTCGAATTCCGCATCACACGCTGGCTGTCGGTGCTGGGCACGATCTCCACCATCGGCCGCGAGAGCACCAACCTGCGCATCTCGAAGGATTATTGAGCGCGCTCAAAGCCCGAGTTCGGAAAGCCCCGGATGATCCGCCGGCCGCGGGCCCGAGCGATCCCAATGGAACAGCCGCTCGGTTTCGCCGATCGGCACGTCATTGATGCTGGCATGGCGCTCGCGCATCAGGCCGTTCGCCTCGAACGCCCAATTTTCGTTGCCGTAGGCGCGGTACCAGTTCCCCGCCGCATCCTGATATTCATAGGCGAAACGCACCGCAACGCGGTCATCGGTGAAGGCCCATAATTCCTTGATCAGCCGATATTCGTGCTCTTTCTCCCATTTGGCGGTGAGGAAGGCGACGATCGCCTCGCGCCCGGTCAGGAAGGTGCTGCGGTTCCGCCAGCGGCTGTCCGGCGTGTAGGCAAGCGCGACCTTGGCTGGATCGCGGCTATTCCAGCCATCCTCGGCCTTGCGTATCTTCAGGATCGCGGTTTCGCGAGTGAAGGGCGGAAACGGAGGGCGGGGCTCTGGTTGCAGCATAGGGGGTGCTGAACCGACTTCAGTCGAAATGCGCCGCGCCAGCCCGCGGCGCGGCATGATGTGCGCGGAACAGCGTGCCGCGCTCGGTCACGAACACCACGGCCAGCGCGGCCGAGCCGAATATGAAGAAGCCGAGCGTGAGCGGCAGCACCGTGCCGTTGAACGCCTGGCCGATCGCCAGCCCGAGCAGGACGCCGCAGCAGGTGGAGATGAAGCCCTGCACCGACGACGCGGTGCCGGCGATCTCACCCACATTCTCCATCGCCATCGACCCGAAATTGGAGCCGATCAGGCCGAAACAATACATGGTGGCGAACTGGAACAGCGAAAAGGTCAGAACGGTCTCTTGCCCGAACGCCGCGAACAGGCTGTGCAGCGCCGACACCGCGATCATGCACAATAATGCCGTGTGCGACACCTTGCGCGTGCCGAGCCGCTCGACGATGCGCGAATTGGTGAAGGCAGCAGCCGCCATCGACAGGCCGATCCCTGCGAACACCAGCGGAAATTTGGCTGGAGCGTGGAAGATATCCTGGAAGATCTGCTGGACCGAATTGATGAATCCCATCAGCGCCCCGAACACCAGAGTGATCGCAAAAGTATAACCGAGCGCGCTCCGATCGGTCAGTGTGCGCCACACCGCCTGCCCGATCACGCGCGGCGACAAAGGCCGGCGATGTTCCGGATGCAAGGTCTCCCCCAGCGCGAAGCTCAATATCGCCGCGACCAGCATGGCGAAGCTTGCCAGGAAGAAGAAGATCAGCCGCCAGCTTCCGACCAGCATGATCCCCTGGCCGATCGAGGGTGCCAGCACGGGCACCATCAGGAACACCATGAACGAGGTCGACATGACGCGCGCCATCTGCCGCCCCGAAAAGCAATCGCGCACGATCGAGATGGTGAGCACGCGGCTTGAAGCGCCGGCAATGCCCTGGAACAGGCGCGCGACCAGCAGGAGCTGGAAGCTTGTCGCCAGCCCGGCCAATATGCTCAGCGCCGCGAACAGCGACAGGCTCGGCACCAGGATCGCCTTGCGCCCGAAGCGGTCGGACAGCGGGCCGTAGACGATCTGCGCCGCGCCGAACCCGAACACATAGATGGCGATTACCCATTGCTGGTGATTCTCGCTGGCAACCGCCAGCGAACGACCGATGTGCGGCAGCGCGGGCAGCATCGAATCGATGCCGAGCGGCGTCACCGCCATCAGTGCGGCAATGAGCGCCACGAACAGCCCGAAACGCATTCCGGGCCCGGCGCCACCCGACGCGGGAGGGGAGGTTTCGGCGGTCGGCATGGTGCCGCCTATGCGCTGCCTGCTGCGTTGCGGCAAGGCGCAGACGAAAAAACGGCCGCGCACCCCCTGGGGCCGCGGCCGCTCGTCGCCCTTGCGGGCTGGTCTTTTAGTCGGCCTTGGGCTTGCGGCCTGGCTTGGCGCCCGAGCGCGGCTTGCGGCCGAGACCGATCTTGTGCGCGAGCGCGCGGCGCTGCTCGGCATAATTGGCCGCAACCATCGGATAATCGCGCGCTAGGCCGAATGCCTCGCGATAGGATTCGGGGGTATAACCGTGCTGCGAAATGTGCCGGCGCAGCATCTTATACTGCTTGCCGTCGATCATGCTGACCAGATAGTCCGGCTTGATCGAGGCGCGCGCGGAAACCGCACCCTTGGGCTTTTCGGCCTGCGGCTCGGACGCCGTGGTGCCGACCTGCGAGAGCGCGCTATAGACGCTCTGAATCAGCGCGCCGACTTCCGCGGTCGGAACAGAGTTGTTGCTGACATGCGCCGCAACAATGTCGGCCGTGAGGGTAATCAGTTCCTGATTGTCGTTCGCCACGTTAATACTCCTTGGGGGAACGCGGCATATAGGCCCGTTTCGTTACTTTGCCAGCCATTCCGACCCCTTAACTGTAATTTTTCGCGACGAATGCATGGATTGATCGGACCGTTGCAATTCGGGCTGGGTAACGTTGCAAACAGAACTGGCCTTCCCATATCCGCCGCCGAGCGGAGATGAACATGAGCGAAGACAAAATCGGCTGGCACGGCACGACAATCCTGTCGGTCAGGAAGAACGGAAAGGTCGTCGTCGCGGGCGACGGCCAGGTCAGCCTCGGCAATACCGTGATCAAGCCAAATGCGAAGAAGGTGCGCCGCCTGGGCGACGGCCAGGTGATCGGCGGTTTCGCCGGCGCCACCGCCGACGCCTTCACGCTTTTCGAGCGGCTGGAGCGCAAGCTGGAACAGCATCGCGGCCAGCTGATGCGCGCCGCGGTCGAGCTCGCCAAGGATTGGCGCACCGACAAATATCTGCGCAACCTGGAAGCGATGATGATCGTCGCCGATAAGGACGTGACCCTGATCCTGACCGGCAACGGCGACGTGCTGGAACCCGAAGCCGGCATCGCCGCGATTGGATCTGGCGGCAACTATGCTTTGTCCGCCGCCAGGGCGCTGGTCGACTATGAGAATGATGCAGAGACGATCGCGCGCAAGGCGATGGCCATCGCCGCCGAAGTCTGCGTCTTCACCAATGGTAATCTGACCGTCGAGACGATGGACGCAGCGTCCTGATATGAGCCCTCTCCCGCTGTCGCGGGAGAGGAGGGGCCCAAGCGAAGCTTGGGAGGTGAGGGTCTTCTTCTCCCTCGCCGACCCGAAGAAGAAGAACGTCCCTCACCCAACCCTCTCCCGCCAGCGGGAGAGGGCTTCAGAGAAGAAGAATGAACGAAGCCCTTACTCCCAAAGCCATCGTCGCCGCGCTGGACGAGCACATTATCGGCCAGGACGACGCCAAGCGCGCGGTCGCGGTCGCGATGCGCAATCGCTGGCGCCGGCAAAAGCTCGCACCCGAATTGCGCGACGAGGTCAGCCCCAAGAACATCCTGATGATCGGGCCGACCGGCTGCGGCAAGACGGAGATCAGCCGTCGCCTCGCCAAGCTTGCCGACGCGCCGTTCGTGAAGGTCGAGGCGACCAAGTTCACCGAGGTCGGCTATGTCGGCCGCGACGTCGAGCAGATTGCGCGCGA
>Ga0068854_100000148_pt1 | contig 48849 bp, 80 predicted proteins | sample KBSCornC42_FD_66590 | JGI IMG/M metagenome (GOLD analysis project Ga0068854, IMG submission 66590) | Corn rhizosphere microbial communities from Kellogg Biological Station, Michigan, USA - KBS Corn C4-2 | ecosystem: Host-associated > Plants > Roots > Rhizosphere > Soil ... | reverse complement strand
GGGGTACGCAAAAACCGGGGGCATGGGCCAGGGCCCTGTCAGGGGGTGGCGCCGGTCCCACGTGCGCGGTCGCACAGGGTGGAGGGCCACCACACCGCACTGGGTCGTCACTTGTCGTGTGTCGGACAGTAGTACCACACGAGAGTGGAGCCGGTGTCCTCGACCCAGCCCCAGTTGGCGTAGCCCAGCTGCGTGAGCACCTGGTCCCGTGTCTGGTCGGGGAGCATGTCGACCTCCGCACCGCAGCCAGCGGCGTCGCAATGGATCGTCAAGCGGTTGTTGTGCTCCACGTGAACCTCCTGTTGATCGCGATGTATCAATTATATGTGACGTCACCCGGTTCTTACAAGGGGTTTACACATAATTTGGGTCGTAAATTATACCAACTACAAGATCTTGTAGGGGGCAGCCATCGAACTGGCCCCAGGAGATGCCAGGGTCCCGGTCCCCGAGACTTCCACACAACCTCCGGGGGCGTTTCGAGCCCATCTTGGCACCATGGATACTGGTGAGGCCGCCCGGGTTTTGACTTTATATAGACACACTTACACCCGGTTTTGCCGCTCAATCGCAAACCGCCCGGGAGACGCCAGTTACCATGTAACCAACAATGAAAAAGTTACCCTCTTCCCATGAAAACGCCCGGTCATGGGAAAGTCCTACTTGATTTCGTCGAGAGTTTCACATATAATTGACTTACCTGCACACAGATTGGACGGAGAGTAACGCATGGGTCGAAAGCCAAGACTGTCACTGGCACAACACCGAGCCGTTGCACGGTTGCTCCAGCGAGAGCGGACCGAACTCAGGGAGTTGTACCGACACAGTGTCGTGTTGTACCCAAAGGAGTCCCGGTGGCTAACGTGTCTCCAGCAGGCACGGAAGTACCTGGATGAACTGTACGCTCTCGGGGAAGCGGAGCTGTTCTCGACGCAACCACTCTTCGAGATGGACCCGGAAGAGGTGAGCACAAGACTCTCGGTGTACGAACGAACCGACCACGAGCCCACGAGGGAACAGTTCCTGACCGAGTGGCGGAATGCACAACCGCAGGAGCACGTGTGACCAACAGACAAGACGAGCTGGAGCGAAGCCTGCGCTTCAGGTATGACGGAAGCCCGGAGGACTCCGTCATCACTGTGCATCAGTACGCACAGAACAGGTTCACCACGAAGACGTTCCTGCTGCGAGACCTGAGTCGCATTGCGGAGACGTACGCTGGTGCGGAGGTAGACACCTGGTCACGGGTAAGCGTGATTGCCTCGACCACGACGTTGAAGGAACACGCCCGAGGTGCGGAGACGGACACGTACGGCACCCAACTGTGTCACGTGGACATCGATCCACCGGAAGACGTGACAGACCTGTCGGACTGGCAGCGTACGACGATTGACAAGTTGCAGCGGTTCACACCAGCGGTGTCGGCCATTGAGTTCAGTGGTCGGGGCTTCTACGCGTTCTGGAAGGTGCCGTGGACGACCGACTGGCAGCGGGTCAAGCGTGTCAATAAGTGGCTGGCCTTGCAGCTGGATGGTGACGACTGCTTCGATGTTGCACGGATCCTGCGCCTACCTGGAACGAAGAATACCAAGCCGGGTGCACAGTGGGCTGCTGGAGTCCGCTACACGACGCGCACGCACAGTTTGGACGAGTTTGGTGAAGCGGAGCTGACCCCGCTGGAACGTGGGGACATCCTGGCAGACCTGCAGCCCGGACCGTTGCCACTGGGCTTTGAGGGTCAGCTGCAAGCGGAACACCCCAAGCTGTGGGCACGCATCTACACTGAGGACTCCGCCAAGGAGGCGGGTGCTGCACTGAAGCACGGTGGCCGGGTCGACCGCAGCCAGAACGACTTCTACATCGCCAACGAGCTTCTGCGCATGAAGCTGGGTCCGGATGCCATCTACACCGTGCTGACTCACCCGACGTGGTTCTCGGGAAGCAAGTTCCGAGCGAGTGGGTACCGGGACTCGTACGTGATCCAGACGACCGCACAGGCGGTGTCGGTCTTCTCGGAGGAACCGCTAACCAACGTCCCGGAAATGGGACGCAAGTTGTTGGCAGACCACCATCTGCTGAAGCACCTGGGCAACTGGTACCACTACGACACGGAGCAAGGGTACTACGCCCGTGCGGACCACTTCATCGACTTGGCCATCCAGGCCATGATGCGTGACAAGTGGAAGCCGGAGGCCCCGGAGGCTGTACGCAAGTACCTGACACCCCATGTGCAGTTCGACATGTTGCCACCGACAGGGATGGTGAACGTCCAGAACGGGATGTTGGACCTGACAACGGGTGAGCTGACAGTCCACACACCAGCGTACCGGACGCTGTTCCAGATCAACGCACGGTGGGACCCGGACGTAGACACGAAGGCTGTCGACGAGTTCGTTGCGGAGATCCTACCGGCGGATGCCATCGACACCTGGTGGCGGTTCTGTGGGTACTGTCTGATGACCGACATCCCGTTGCCGTACCGTGCCATCCTGGCGCTGGTTGGTGCACGACGCACCGGCAAGTCGACGTTGCTGAAGGCGATGGAGTTCTTTCTGGGACCGCAGAACTGCTCAGCAGTCTCGCTCGATGACCTGACCGGTAGTGGGAACCAGTTCACCACCGCTGGGTTGGTCGGCAAGCTGCTGAACATCGATGGAGACGCTGCGTACGAGAAGCCCGTACGCAAGATCAACCTGCTCAAGAAGATCGCATCGGGCGACACCATCACCATCGAGCAGAAGTTCGAGAAGGGTGGTGAGGGTGTGCTGTTCTGCAAGCTGGCCTTCGCCATGAACGACGTCCCACGAGTTGGCGTGACAGACGAGGCGTTCTACGACCGATGGATTGTTGTACCCGTCAGGAGTGACCACCTCAAGTTCACACCCGACAACCCGCGCATGAAGCTGAACGCGCACCTGGCACTCCTCTCCCCTGTGCAGAACCGGTCCGCGTGGTTGAAGCGGTGCGTGGCGGGTTGGCAACAACTTGTCCAGACCGGCAAGTTCGGTACCGAGGGGTCGTTGAAGACAGCCAAGAACGACTTCCGGCAGCGAAGCGACACGGTCTACGGGTACTGGCTGGAGTGCACCAAGGAACTGGCACCGGAGGAGGAGCTCCGCAAGATTCCGCTGTCGTCGTTCTACACGTCGTACCAGGCTTGGACAGCGGAGAGTGGTACCATGCCGGTCAACAAGTGGACGTTCTGCAACCGCAGCAAGGAACTCGCCGGGGAAGCACTGATCCCAGGTCTGGAGTTGCGGAAGTGGGACCAGTGGATGTGCCGTGGCCGGAAGGTGACATACGGTTCCATCAACGTGAAGGGAATGTGACATGCGTCGGTATTTCCTTGTCGAGGTCGAGTCAACGGGCAGGTTCCCGATTGATGATCGGAAGGTGTTGGACACGCTGCATCAGGAGATGGCCGTCACCGGTGTCCGTGAGGTAACGCAGACAGAGGCAGAACGGATGAACGCGGACACCCACCCTTGGAGGAGTTGATGACGTACTACATCGTGCAGGTAGTGGGTGACGACGGTACAGACCTGTCGGACGAGATCGCGAGAGCGTTGCGGAACGACTCGTGGTTCCCTGCAGACGGCAGCCCGGGAGAGATCCGGATGCTGACCGAAGGGGAAGTTCGGGCACTCAGTCACGGACTCGGCAGATGACGTACACATCTCTCAACCGCTAATTCGTCGTATACGGTTGGATCGGTCTGACGTCAACACCTTTACAACGTGCCATATCGACCGACCGTAAATCGGTGACAAAGAGTTCGGTGAAACCCCTTATCAAGAACGGGGGATGTCACATATACTATAAGTAGCGTGCAACCAAGACCAGCCGAAGGAGTGCGAGATGCGAGCGTTCGTGGTGATGATCGAGGACGACGACACCACTAGCATGTTGTGGCTGAACGACATGCCGATCACCGCTGAGGGTGTCGCAACGGTGACACCGATCGCACAGGAGGAGTGGATCGTCGTCGAGCCCCAGACGGAGCACAACCCGTCGAAGTTGTGGCGGCTGGTGCAGTCGTCGGAGTGGCTCATGTACCTGACGGGGGTACGGACCGAGTACGCGTACTCCGCAACGGGTTGGGAGACATCCGCCCGGACGGTGGCCAAGCGGCGGAACGGAGTCGTCGAGTGAACGATCCGGTGATCATCAAGGAGATTGAGTCCTCGCTGGACGTCCAGATCGTCGAGATCACCGAGGGCATTCGGCTGTGGCGAGTGCAGTGGTGGGCTTCCGGCAACATCTTCGTGCACTACCTCGCCAATCGGCGTACCGCCACTCACGGCGACGAGGTCTGGGTGCGAACCGACGGTCACGTCGTGGAGGACACCTTTCCGGTGACGATCTGGAACCCGTAAAAGTTCTGGGGAAACTTTGGTGGAACCCCTTATCAAGACCGTGGTAGCCATCATATACTATAAGTAGTGAGCAACCAACACGCTCTCATCACGGAGGTCCAGATGGCCGGCATCACGATCGACTTCAAGGGTGTCTTCACGTTCGCGGAGCTGCCGGACGGTGGTGCGCTGAACGCCGTGAGGTTGGCCCAGCTGGGGAACGACCTGCCGAAGAGGAAGGTGTGGAAGTCGGACGGAGTCAGCGCGGAGGACGTCGTCGAGGGCGTCGACTACGCGAAGCTGTACCTCCAGCACGAGACCTGCGAGACCTGCTGGACCAAGAAGAGCACGTCCGGTTCGTGCAACTGCGACTGAGGAGCGGGAGATGACGAACGTCAAGATGGTGACGGTGACCACGGACACGTGCACCATGTGCGGGCAAGGAGGAGAGGTGCAGGTTCCGGCGGAGGAGTTCGCCAGGTGGGACCACGGCCGCGGACCGTACATCCAGACGGCGATGCCGAGCGTGTCGGCCGACGTTCGAGAGCAGATCCTGACCGGGACGCACCCCGCGTGCTGGGATGAGTTGTGGAAGGACATGGAGACGGAGACGGAGGACTGACGGACCACAACCAATCGGCCGGCCTACGGGTCGGCCTTTTGGCGGCATACCCAACGAGGAGGAACCATGTCGCACCGAGTGAAGTGCTACCACCGCCGAGGCGTCTTCTTCTGGGCGAAGGAGTTGCCGAAGGGTTCGAAGGCCTACGCGGCGATCGTGGTCCACCAGGACGACGGTTCCAGGTGCGACACCCGCACGCTGCACGGCCACAAGATGGTGATGGAAACGGTCAACGTGGCCACCCACTGGTTCGTGCCCAAGCCCCGGACGCCGAAGGCCTACCAGCGGTGGGTCAACGAGAGCTGTGGGCGATGACTGACGCCGGGTGGGCGGTGGTGCTGATCGTGGTCATGTTGACCGCCGTCCACCCGACGGTGAACTACCTACTGTTGAGGAGACCGAAAGTGAACGACGACCGCTCCCGGGACGACGGTGACTACGCCGACTTCGGCTACTGGGGCGACAACGAGTACGACACGACGGAAGAGCCGAGGCACGACATGCCGACGATCGTGCAGCTGGGCGTCGCGATCCTGGTCGCGACCGTCATCCTGCTGTGGCCGTTCGTCCCGAAGCGCAAGGAGGCCTGACGTGTGGTGGATCGGGTTCGTGGTGGGTGGTGCCCTGCTCGTGTGGGGCTTCCGGATGGCTGGGAGGCACGACAGTGGAGCATGAGAACCGGAAGTTGATCGTCGAGTTCTCATCTCGGGACGAGATGCTTGACTTCATCGACCTGTGCGAGCGCGAGCAGGGTCCGTTGGACTACTGCGTCCTGTCAACGAAGGAGTACGTCGACCCGCGAGTAGGCAAGCGGAAGTCCGGTGGTGCGACCAACACGATCAGCGGTCCGGTGACCGGCAGCGCGATTCAGGGTCAGCACTTCGACGGTGGAATCCAACTGGGGTACAACTGATGGGGAAGGTGTGACCATGACCGAATCGGAGTACTGGGAGACGCACGATCCGGCGGGGCTGTCCAAGTACGAGATGGACAACCACGCGGCTGTGCGTGACGTGGTGGCGATGCAGGAAGTGCGTAACCCGATGGGTCGGAGCTGCAAGACGCAGCTGCTGGAGATCGGTGCCTGGACGTTCGCGTTCCTCAACGTCGCACTGGGGGTCGTGTAGTGGCGGATCACGACCTGGGCCGAGGGGACGACCGGTTCATGCGTGGTGCGTACAACCGGCAACAGCCGACGTGGAAGAGCCGACGCGGTTCGAAGCCGGCCAAGAAGAAGAGCGGGTGCTGGATCTTCGGCTTCCTGCTGTTCTCCACCCTGTACATCAGCTGTCACGTCGTTGTGGCCATCATCAACACGCTCTAACCCGATTTACGGATGGTTCGTACGAACTGTGACATATACGTTGCGCAAGTACGAACCGTCCGTAAATCGTCGTAAAACCATGTGTTTCCCGCTTGATTTCGATGGGAACACACATTATACTTGACATAGAGAGGGAAGGAGAGTGCTGTGTCGGTCCGTTGCGAAGCTAACGGTTGTGGCCGGGAGTTCAGACCTGCGGACACGCTCTGGGCACTCGAAGAAGCCGTCCGGCAGGACCCTTCCCTCTCCCCGACAGTCGACAGGGCGTGGGTGCGTGTTGGAGCAAGATACTGCCACACCTGTGCGATCCACACCGTACTGGACGTTCACGAGAAGGAGCACGGCATGAGTGACGAGCAGGAGCAGGAGTTCAACTGGGACGCCGAGTCCGAGCAGGCCGAGACGGTCACGCCGGCGGAGGTCTCCGAGGTGCAGCCGACGGCGGCGGTCGAGGCCACCCAGCCGGCCGAGGGTGAGGCGGAGGCGACGCCGGACCACAAGCTGGAGCAGAAGGCCGTCGAGGCGCCGCTGCACGAGCGGTTCCCCAAGGGGCACAAGGTCGTCTTCGTCAAGGGCGACATCAAGGGCAACTACGGCGAGGTGCTCGGGACCGTGGAGAAGGCCGCCGTCACCTACCTCAAGGTGCGCGTGACGCACTACGTCAAGGGACGTCCGCGTACCGGCGACCAGGTCAAGGAGATGACGGTGCGCGGCACCACGGTCGAGCTGGTCGACGAGATCCCGACCTACGTCGCGCCGGCACCGGAGAAGAAGGTCGAGACGGTCGCCGCCGAGGCCTGAAGAGGTCGCGGCCGAACGGACTTGGTGTGGTCGTCGCGAGAGCAGGCGCTCATACCACGTCCGTGGCCTCGATCGGCGGAATGACCCGCAGCCGCTGAGATGCACCCGGAAGGTGCTCCCGAGACTCAGCGCGCGGCGAGTGGAGTGGTGCGAGAGTGGGAGGGGAAGCCCACGCTAGGATCGTCAACCGGTTCGAGTCCGGTCACCACACTAGGGTACGACACACGGAAGTGTGCCCTAGCGTACGAGAACGGTGTAAGCGTTCTCGTCCCTTGTCGGAGAGGGAGCTGCGTAAAGTCCGACGTACCCGTTAACCTGGCAGACCTTGGCTAACCCCTCTTGGCTGAGGTGAAGGGAATCGTTCGCACAGGGGTGGGGTACGAACCCAAACTGATTGGAGCGAGATGGCACACTACAGGCTGATCGTCGACCTGTCGGACTACGTCAGTGAGGAGGGCGCTCGAGCGGCGGCCTCGGAGATCTCCGAGATCGGGTACCTGGAGGACGCGGAGGCCAACGAGATCGACGTCGACAGTGTCGAGGTCGAGAAGGTGGACGACTGATGGGAGACTTGTACAACCGACTGGCGACGTGGATGGTCGATGCCAGGGAGGCGGAGGACATCGTCGACGCTCTGCCGGAGCTGGACGACCTCGCTGACGACGTCGAGGCGATCGAGGACACCAACGAGGAGCTCAACGACCACGTCACCGAACTGACCGACGTCATCAAGCTGGCCGATGAGCTGCTCAAGGACGTCGACGAGCTCGTCCGTCAGGTTGTACTCGTTGCCGGGTACCAGAGCGTCTCTCAGCGGATCTCGGAGGTCCGTGAGGGGATCCGGAGGGTGGTAGAGGGATGACCGACGTCGTCAAGTTGGCGGGTGCGATGTACGGGATGGACAACATCGACCGTGACATCCGACAGGAGAGGATCGAACAGGAGTTGAAGTTCCCGGACCAGCACCTGTGCGATGGCACCGGTAAGGGTCTCTGGCGGAACAAGGCCAACACCCAGAAGATCTTGAACGACGCGTACGGCAAGGCCGGCAGTTTGACGTGGCAGCACGTCCTCGAGGAGGAGGTGCTCGAGGCGTTCGCGGAGAAGGACCCGAAGCTGCTCAGAGCGGAGCTGGTGCAGGTCGCCGCCGTGTGCGTGAGGTGGATCCAGGACATCGACGGAGCGAGGGAGGTGAGTCAGACGTGAGGAGTGTGAGGGTCGCCGTTGGCATCGTGACCGCAGCGTTACTGGTGTGGGGAACGGCGGCAGCGATCGAGTACAACCCGCCGGTATCCGATGTGTGCTGGAGCACCGCGCTGTACACCTGCCCAAGGAGCTGATCATGGTCCAACGTCACTACAACGTTCGGGTCTACATCGAAGAGGTGACCGGACCCCAGCCGGAGAAGATCGACCGCGGTGTCCGCATCTCGGCACCGACGGAGAGAACGGCGCTGGAGGTGCTCAACTACAAGACACAGACGAACTCCCTGAACACCGCCCTCGAGAGAGTGCAGAAGGTTCTCGAGCTGCACGTGGAGGAGTCCATCTGATGGAGACTCCCTGTGGGCCGGAGTGCGATCGGTGCAAGCGCCGAGAGCTGGAGGCCAAGCTGGAGCAGATCAAAGAGTACGGGAAGGGTCTCCGGATGCGTGTGAGTGGCACCCATCCGGATGTGAGACGGGCGATGGCCATCATCCAAGCGGAGCTGGCTGAGATGCTGGAGGGGTAGTGGAGCTCTCACCGTACCAGGTCAAGGCGATGGAACGCCTGCTGGCCAAAGAGAGGTACGGGCTGTTTGACGAGATGGGTCTGGGCAAGACGGCGGTAGCGGTCGAGGCTACTGTGCGGTCTGCCCAGTTTCCATGTTTGGTCACAGCTCCCGCGTACCTGTTGGGTAACTGGCGTCGCGAGATCCTTGCCTGGCAGCCGAATGCGCAGGTGGCGGTAGCTGACGGTGAACGCCCTCGTCGACAAGCCGTGTACGAGTCCAACGCGGACTTCATCCTGTCGACGTACAACGCGTGGCACTCCTACCCTGTGCTAACGAAGCGCAAGTGGGGTCGGTACGTCTTCGACGAGGCACACCGCATGCGTGGTCGCAACTCGCAGTGGACCAAGGCTGTGTTCAAGACCCAGAACGTCGAGAGCAAGAACCGCAACACTCCGTTCTGGGACCTGACGGGCACACCGCTCGTTCGAGACGGGGGAGACCTCTGGCCGTTCCTGCACCGCATCGACCGTCAGATGTTCCGCAGCTACTGGTCGTTCGTTGAGCGACACTGCCACGTCGAGGTCACGCCGTGGGACCGGGTGATCGGTAGGCTGATCAACCCGCGCGAGTTCGCCGAGCTGATGTCTCGGTACTCCATCCGGCGTATGGCGTCGACCATCCCAGAGCTTGCGGACCTCGAACACATCACCACCACGATCAAGGTCGACATGCCACCCTCTGTGCTCAAGGCAATGCGTGAGGCGCGCAAGACGTACGTGCTGGATCATCCGGACATGGCGTCACCACTCGACTTCGACTCCGGCGGTGCCCTCGTCACGAAGCTGCGGCAGATGGCAACGCTCCCACCCACGGCGTCCAAGCCCAAGATCGAGGCGATGCTCGGGAAGCTGGAGGACTCCGGCAACGAGCGTTGTGTCGTCTGGTGCTGGTTCCGAGACAGTGCGGAGTACGCGGCGGAGGCGATCCGCAAGCAGCGGAAGCACGTCTACGTGGTGCACGGTGGAACAGCTCCATCGAAGGTTGACGAGGCGTTCATCGCCTACAACGAGAACCCGGATGCGGTCATCGTCGCCACGATCAGCAAGCTGAAGGAGGGAGCGAACCTCCAGGCGGGACGCCGTTGCATCTTCCTCGAGGCGAGTGACCTGCCCGGTGACAACTACCAGGCCATCGCACGACAGAAGCGCCGTGGGCAGAAGCAGAAGGTGCTCGTCACCAAGATCCTCGCCGACAAGACCATCGACACCATCCAGGACCGTCTCATCGGGAAGCGGTGGGCGGACATCAACGGCGTGGACATCTCACGTGAACTGATCCGAGAAATTCACAGGGAATACCCCTTGTAATTCGTTGGTAGCCAACGTATAATTAATACGTAGGCAAAATGTGACGGAGAAGGTGTTGACCGTGGGAAGGCACAGGAAGCGGTTACGAGAGTGGTCTCTCCTGGACACGCTCTTCGGTCCGAAGCCGGGCAACGAGAAGACGTACCGGTGGCCGCCGGACGGAACGGGGTTGGTTCGTCTGGTCAGCGGCGTGATCGACCGGATGGAGGTGCACGTCATCCCACGTGTACGGCACCACTGGTACTCCTTGGGCGTGTGGACGAGAGCTGGAGGGCTGAACCTTGTCGGTGGATGATCCGCATCGGGAAGCGGGCTGCAACTGGCAGCGAGGTAACCGGAGATGGGTCTCGCTCCTCGATTACGCCGTCTACCACGCACCGGGCTGGGAGGCGTGGCAGCGGTACCGCAAGGCGATGGTCGGGATGAAGACCGACCAGAAGCTGAAGGTGCTCAAGCAGTGGCCGCTCAACAGCGTATGGGACCTGATCCGGGTCCTGAACTACACCCGATCGCTCCGTGCACTGTGGGGTGGTCACCCGTCTCTCGTCGATTACAACCGGTACGTCAACAGTCTGTATCGTCGGTTCACGGACCAGCACGGTTTCCCGGAGCCCGAAGAGGAGGCGGAAGGTGCCCGAGTCGAAGCGCAATGAGTTCACCGTTCCGCCGGGTCCGTCGATCCGGGAGAGAACCGAGGCGGCACTGCTCGACACGATGAAGCGTTGCCTCGCCGCAACGGAGACGCACGAGATTCTGCTGCTGCGCGGGGAGTGTCAGGGCATCGCGAAGATGCTGGCCATCTACATGACGCCGTTCGTCACGTACCAGCAGCTGTTACGGGAGTTCAAGGCGAAAGCAGAAGGCCAGTGGGTCGAGCCGGTCGTACCGCGACTCCAGTCGAGGAGGTACAATGTCGACGTCCAAGTCGGGCGTTAGGGTGAAGTGCGCACACTGCCGTCACTACGTCCACCTCGGCCAATGGTGCGACACTCTCGGTTGCGAGTGCTGCACCGACCTGAACGGATACCCTCGCGTATCGGACTCCATCGTCATTCCGGCATCGTCGATTCGTACGGAGCGCCCGTTTACGTTCGCAGGTATGCAGCGGAACGAACCCGCTGACCCGGTTGCGTCGCACTACGCGGAGGGTCAGAAGCACCCCTATGCCTGCGTGAACTGTCGGCACGAGATTCGCCGACTCAGTCACCAGTGGCGTTGTGACCAACAGTGCCACTGCACGATGCAGGGGTGTTGCCCATCCAGAGAACCGGTGGGGGTGTTACCGTGAGCTTGTTGAAGTGGTTCGAGACCGCACGACGACCCAAGTGGGACGTGGACACCACGATCATGCGACCGGAGGGGACGAAGAGGTACAACATCATCATCAGCATCGCGCCTGAGGGTGACGTAATGGTCGAGTGGGAGGGGTTCAACCCACAGGACTGCATCGACTCGTTCAAGGCGTGGCTGTACGACGAGGACGAACGCGACGAGAACTCCGGAGTCATCTTCCGCACCATCATGGTGTCGGACTGCGGCAGTCCACCTGCACCGTTCACGTTCCGCACTGACTGGGTCTCCGGGTTCAGAGTCGCGTGACACTCCCACCTGTGCGACAGTCGTACCGATGGTTCATCGGGAAGTGGTGCGTGATGTCGAACGGATACGACACCGTCGCAGGCGTCATCCTCGATGTGTACCGTGTCAACCGTGGTGGAGATGTGTACATCATGACGGTTGACGGCTTCGGCATGTGGGTGACGAAGCGGTTCGAGATCACGTCAAGAGAGGAAGTGCACAGGTGAGGGGTTCAGCCCTAGCAGACGCCATTCGCGGTTGGCTACGGGTTCGCAGTGAGGCCAAGCGGTGCTTCCACCACGATCACCGAAAGGGGTTCTCGTTCATCTACGAGGAGATCATCGACTACCGAAAGCGGTACCAGTGCCGCAGATGTGGAAGGGTGTGGGTTTGGTGAGTGCGGACGGGTTCGAGGGAACCCTGAACGTCGAGGCACCGGTCGTGATGCACCCCGGTGCGCAGATCATGGAGGTCCACGTTCCGGTCGAGGGAGTGTGGCAGATCATGGGCAAGGTGAAGGTGACCCTGCCGAACGGCGAGACGGAGCACGGATGGGCGTTCATCGCTCACCTGCCGGAGGGTGACATCAAGCTGTCGACCGGTGTCGTGATGGCACAGGTGGTGGGCGAGCCCGAACCGGAGGAGGAGCGAACGATCGCCGACTCCATCCGTGAGTATGGCTGGGGAGGCGAACCGTGATCATCGACTTCAGCCCGGCGTTCCAGCAGGAACGGGACATCGAGCTGCTGTGTCTGGCCTTCGGTCATGTCGCCGCCGACGAGACGACGAAGGAGTTCATGCTCCCGCACGGTGAGATGGCGTGCGACATGTTCGACCGAGAGGTTGACGAGGCGTTCGAGAGACTGACGCCGAGACAGCAGACTGCGATGTTGAACGGTCAGTTCCAACTGAAGCCGCGGTTCCGAATGATACCACTGAACGACGGAGGAGAACCGTGGGAGGAGGCGACATGGGACTGAGGCGATCGAGGTTCGTTCGACAGGCACTCCGCCTGCCGTGGGTCACGGAGGTCAAACGGGGACTTGACCGGTGTGAGGCGTACACCCCGATGTCGTTCAAGGCGTTGTACGACCCCGTCCGCAAGGAGCGGTACCGCTGCAAGAAGCAGGGTCACTACCGGTTCAAGGCCCTCCCGTCGAGCTGGTCGAAGTCCGGCAAGTACTGCTGGCATCACCTCGTCTCCGAGCTGATGTCGATGGGGGAGTACGAACGACACACGAAGTGGTTCGACAATCATCCGGAGGACACCATTGAGTGAGCGAAAGCCTTGGTACGACGCGACGGGACTCGATCTGGAACCGGACACCGTGGTGGAGGTCATCACGTACTGGAAGGGTCCTGCCAGAGCGTTCGAGTTCCACTGGGCACTGTACGGTCGGTCCGAGATGGGGATTCACGTTCCCGGGAAGCTGGACCGGATCGAGGTGAAGCGTGCTGAGTGAGCAGAAGGTCCTGTCCGTGTCGATCACGGAGATGCAGGAGTACCTACGGTGTAGGCGGGCATGGGACTACCAGTCCGCGAACCGGCAGTCACTGGTCAAGCGTGGTGTGCCGGCGACTGCGTTGTGGATGGGTTCAGCGATCCACAAGGCACTGGAGATGCAGATTCGCGGACAGAGCCCGAAGAAGGCACTCGACGCGTACGTCTCCCGGATGAGAGAGGAGATGGCGTCGGAGTACCTCCGCAAGGTCGGCGCGCCGATGAGTTCCAACGAGTGGACCAGCTTCGACGAGTCCGCATCCCTGTGCAACGACGTGACCCGCGCGTACTTCGAGCACTACGGGATGTCGGACACGTACGCGCCATACAAGGCGTTGTGCTCCGAGATGACGTTCCGGATCCCGATGGGGCAGATGGGCGAGTACGACATCGTCTACCTGATCGGTACGATCGACGGCGTGCTGTTCGATCCGCGGTACGACACCATCGGCGGCATCGACCACAAGACGTACTCCCAGCGTGCGGACGTGCGGGATCTGCAGCTGAACGACCAGTTCGTCGGGTACACGGCTTGCCTCGAACTGCTGATCCGGCAGGAGGTGTCGTTCTTCGTCTACAACGGGCTCAACAAGAAGGTGCCATCTCAGCCACGGGTACTCAAGGACGGAACACTGTCCGTCGCCAAGGACTGCGTCACGACGGCGAAGACGTTCGAGCGTGCCGTCATCGCGAACGGTGAGGATCCGAAGAGCTCACGGTACGAACAGCATCTTGCGTGGCTGCGTTTGCGTGAGCAGGAGGACCACCCGTTCTTCACTCGGCACACCATCAACATCCCGAAGGCCGTCAAGGACGACTGGTGGTCAAACGTCCTCGCCGTCCTCAACGAGATGGCGAGTGAACCGGCCATCACGTTCAACCGCCGATGGGAGGGTTGCTGGGACTGCAACGTTCGGGACCTCTGCGAGATCCAGTCCCGCGGCGACAACCTGCGGTACGCCATCGAGACCGGGTACACCATCGGGACGTACGGCACGCAGTCGAAGCTGAAGGCGACGGTCACGCCAGCGGACGTGTCCTCCCTCGATGACCTGCGGAACTGGATTGCTCAGTCTGCAACTGACTGAGCAACACGGGCTACACCCGGCTAACCAACGAAATACGTCGAGATCGTAGTGAACGAGCACAAGTACAACCGCTCAGATCGATCCGGACGTATACGACGAATTAGCGAGTGAGAGTTGCGCCACCCCGGCAAAACTCATACTTGATTTTTCGGTCGACCTATCATAAAATTGATAGGTAGGCACAAGTTGTGTGGAAGGAGTGGAACTTGACCCAATCCGTGGTCCAACCCACCGGAGCGCCCTCCGTTCCGTGGTTGCCTGCCTCGGACGTGGCGGACATGCAGGGTGTGAACATCGCGGTGTTCGGCTACCCCGGCTCCGGCAAGACCACGTTCGCGGCGAGTGCACAGGAGAGTGACCTGGGTGCTGACGTCCTGGTCGTAGATCTGGATGGCACCGCCGCCCGGTCACTCTCGGATCGCAGGGACGTGCAGATCGCGCCGATCAAGGACTACGACGCGCTGATCAAGCTGTCTGAGTACCTGCGGCGGAAGACGCACCCGTTCAAGACGCTCTCGTTCGACACGCTCACTGCGCAGCAGGAGATGGCGCTCAGGAAGGTGATGAAGGCGTCACCCACGCCGGACACGCCCAGCCAGCCGGAGTACGGTAAGGCGAACCAGCTGGTGTCCGAGTTCGTGTCGACGTGGTGTGCGGAGGCCCGACAGAAGGGCATCAACGTCGTGTTCAACGTCCACGCAAAGGAGGAGCGAGACGAGGCTGGCATCCTCAGCGTTCGGATGGCACTCACGCCGGGGCTGCTGACGGCGGTGTACCAGCGAATCGACACGATCGGCTTCCTGGAGACGTCGAGGTCCGCGAAGGAGACGAAGCGTCGGTTGCTGCTGCACAGCACCAACAAGATCGTCGCCAAGCACCACCAGCCGATGACGGGTCCGGGTCGGCTCCCGACGGAGATCGTTGACCCGACCATGGACGTGCTGCTTCGTGCCGCGAAGGCACAGGTGAAGGGGTGAACTACGACGAGAGTGGACTCGACTACGTTCAGGACTCGACGGAGTACCCCGATCCGGACGACGTGTGTGAGGACTGTGGCGAACAGAGCGACATCTCACCGTGTTTGGGATGTGAGGAGGACGACGGAGAGTCCGACTGCCTCGAGCACGACTTCGGTGGCGATGGTACAGACCCTGAGTGCCGCGACTGCGGTGCTGAGAACGAAGGAGTGGAGGAGTAGTGCCCGGTCCGATCCCCAGGCCGCAACCGCAGGATCCCACGAACCCCTACCCGCCGCCCACGCCGAAGTACCCGAGGTGAAGGGCTGATGGAGACCATCCTGATCCACCGTACGTCGGACAACCGGGAAGCGAAGGTGCTGTACGTCTTCGGTCCGACGTCTTCACCGAAGCTCGAGGTCACGTGGACGGACAACGGCGTCGACACGAGCCTCGAGCTGTCTGAGACCGACATCACCCCGGAGCAGCTGGAAGCTGCGAAGGCGCTCTGAGAGGAACGACATGCCTGCAATCAACATCGACTTCACCGGTTCGAGTGCCGGTGGAGGTGACTTCGAGGTCATCGAGCCCGGCATCTACCCGGCGGTGCTCACGAAGATCGAGCTGAAGCCTGCCGGACCGTCCGGGTACAAGTACCTGCGGGTCACGTACGAGGTCGGCGAGAAGAAGACCTGGTGCTCCCAGAACTGGTCGCTGTCGCCGAAGGCGCTGTGGAGGATGAAGACCGACCTGGTCCGTCTGGGAGTCGAGGTTCCGGACGGCGAGATGGACTTCGATCCGTCCGAGCTGATCGGCACGGAGTGCTACGTCAAGGTGGTCAACACCGAGGACGGTGGCACGACGTACAACAACGTCGAGGAGATCGTCTCCCCCGAGGCGGCAACGTCCGGCATCAACGGCGACGCGGATGACGACGTCAGCTGGAGCTAAGCCCGAAGTGGTCATCGGTGTGGACCCGGGTGGGACGTTCGGTCTTGCTCGGGTCCGTACCGATGCACCCGAGTGGGTCATCGAGCCGGGTCAAGTTACGCACCCATTAGCTGCACTTGACGCGATCAAGCGGTGGCACCGAGATGCACAGGTGATGGGTCTCGATTGTACAGTCCTGATCGAGGACTTCAACACCGGAGGGTCGATCACGAAGGACGGTGCTCATACCCTCAAGATGTGTGGGTTCCTGTACTGGTCGTGCGTCAACCTCCACATCCCTGTGCTATGGGTACAACCACAGAACCGCATGATAGGACTGCCGAAGGCGAAGCAGCTCCTACCGAAGAACGAAGACAGACACGCCGCAGACGCACTCGCACACGCGATCGCGTTTCTTCAGAGAAAGGGACGACGCCGATGACCAACCCCACCGGTGCTGGCCGCCCGAAGCTGGACGAGACCAAGGACTGGTCCTTCCTGATCGCCTTCGAGAGCAAGTACAAGCCCGTCATCAACACCGCCGCGACCCAGGCCGACCGATCGATGTCCGACTACGTTCGGAACCTGATCAAGGCGGACCTGCGTGCCCGCGGGCTGGTGGACGACCTGTTCGAGCCGATCACCGAGGTCGTCTGATGGGGGAGGTGCAGCGACTCCGCGTCCAACACAACGCGGAGATCGCTCACCGCCTCTCCTCCGGCATCTCCGGGAAGTGCCTCCGGATCCACGGTCACTCGCTGCAGATCACGATGTACCTGTACGGTGAGGTGGATGCGGACGGAATCCTGGCCGGACAGGACTTCGGTGCGGTCAAGAAGCTGTTCCGGGAGTACATCGACACGGTGTGGGACCACCACTTCCACCTGTGCGAACAGGACCCCATCGTCAAGCGGTTCGAGATCGAGACCGAGGACGGTGTCGACTACGACTACGGAGCACTCGACGCACTCTTTCCGGGTCTCATCATCCGGGATGGTGACGCCTCCATCGAGAACGTCTCGCGGTGGATCGGCGAGTGGGCGGTGGCGAACTTCGCGTGGGCACTTCGCGTCCGAGTGGAAGTTGGTGAGACCAACGTCAACGGCGCAGACTGGGACTCCGGATGGATCCGACAGGACGGAGGTGAGTAGTGAACCGAGACTCGTGAAGACGTACCCGAATGACACATGGTTCGACGAGTGGGTTCCGGCCCGGCAAGGAGACAGGTAGTGACGAATCGGGATTTGTTGGTGACGCGGATCTACGGTCCGATCTGGCAGGGGGAGGGTCGCCAGCGCGGGCAGTACGCTGGGTTCATTCGCACAGGCGGGTGTCACCTCCACTGTTCGTGGTGTGACACGCCGTTCACGTGGGTGTTCACGGAGCGACAGGTGAAGCTGCACGCGACGGTGGAGAAGCCGTACGACCCCGAGAAGGAGATGCGGCGGGTTCACGTTCAGGGTGCCGTGGACGAGCTCGGTGAGATGATGCCGCGTGGCGGCCTGGTGATCATCAGCGGTGGGGAGCCGTTGCTCCAGATCGATGCGATGGAGGAACTGGTCACGGCGTTCGACAACGACCGACGAGACTGGTCGCTCTCGTTCGAGACGTCCGGTACACGGTCACCGCGAGCCATCCCGGGTCTCGTTGGTGGCATCCAGTGGAACGTGAGTCCCAAGCTCAGCCACAGCGGCAACGCGCTCGAGGAGCGGTACGTGCCCGGTGTGCTGACGGAGTTCCGCGAGCTCGGTGCGGACTTCAAGTTCGTGGTGCAGACGGAAGCGGACCTCCAGGAGGTCGACGACATCGTCTCCGCCATCCAGATCGACCCGCACAACGTGTGGATCATGCCTGAGGGCGAGAACGGCCCGAAGCTGCTCGACACCGTCCGCAAGCTCGAACGCCCCATCCTCGACCGGCGGTTCAACATGACGCTGCGCGACCACGTCCTCCTGTTTGGTGCCGAAGAGGACAAGTGAGCAAGTTCCGCTCCGTCAGCACGCGTTGCTGTACGGTGATGAAAGGGGCAAGTGAGTGGCCACAGACGGTTACGCGGAACTCGCGAACACGATCGCGGGGATGGGTCGACGTCACATGTCGGACAACGGTCTCGACGTGACTCGGGGGTACGCGGAGGACACCAACCAGGCTCCGCCCACTACGCGAGAGCTGCTGGAGCACCACCTCGGTCAGATCCTCGACCTGCTCGGGTACGACCGGAACGACCAGCACTTCAAGCGGACGCCGGCGCGGGCTGCACAGGTGCTGGAGTCGTTCCACAAGAACGGCTCGATGGAGGAGGCCGGCAAGCTGTTGGAGGTCGCCTTCAGCGATCAGCACACCAGCCTGGTTCAGGTCGGTCCGATCAGCTACGTGTCCATGTGTGCCCACCACCTACTGCCCGTCGTGGGTAGGGCGTGGGTTGGCTACCTGCCGGATGGTGCGGTTTGCGGGTTGTCAAAGCTGGCGAGGGTGACTCACCACTTCGCACGCCAGTTCGGCGTACAAGAGTCGGTCACGGACCAGATCGCGGACGCCCTCGAAACGTACCTTCAGCCCAAGGGGGTCATGGTCGTCGTCAAGGCTGCTCACGGATGCATGACCTTGCGCGGAGTCCAAGAACCGCACGCGGAAACCGTTACGTCAGCGGTACGCGGTGTGTTCTTGAACGAAGCATCCGCCCGAGACGAGTTCATCGCTCTGACCCAGCTGTCGTGAAGCGTGCGCTAGCTGCCATCGTGGTCGCGTTGCTGGCCACACCACTCTGTGCGTACGGCCTCCTGCTGTACGCGTACTACATCTGGCACTACGTGATGAGGTAACATGGAGTTGTGCCACATCCCACCGGCGAGAGAGACGTCGCTCTTGCCACCGTACTTGACCCACCACCTGTGCATCGCCGATCAGGTGCTCAAGCACGTCGACTACGCGACGTACTACGCGTCGCGAGTCGCGTTGAACGACTTCGTCATCATGGACACCGCCGCGTTCGAGGGTGCGGCGATCAGCATCCAGGACCTGATCGAGGCGGTTCGTCGCGTCAGGCCCTCGGAGGTCGTTCTGCCGGACGACGTCCACGATCGACGTCTGACGCTGCAACAGAGCTTCGATGCGTCTCGTGCGCTTCGCCAGAACGGGTACGACGGTACGTTCATGGCGGTGCCACACGGCAAGGACCTCGGCGAGTACATGCTGAGCGTCAAGGAGCTCGAACTGATCCCGGGCGTCACCACGTTCGGCATCCAGGAGGAGGTGCAGGAGCTCTTCGGCATCTCCCGTGCGGAGGTCGTTCGTCAGGTGCTGAACCGCGTACCGCCGGGGTACAACATCCACCTGCTTGGTGTGCAGGACGACCTGCTCGACATCACCCACCCGTTCATGATGCGCAACGTCCGAACGGCGGACACCGCCAAGTTCGTGGTCTGGGGCCTGAACGGCATCTACGTCGACCCCAACGAGACCCCGTTCCCTGCGTACCCGGGACGCCAATCCCTCGGTGGTCGGATGGAGTACTTCGACTACCAGCTGGACGACGGTGACCACGCCGTGAACCTCATCAAGGACGTCAGGACCAACATCAACACGTGGAAGGAGTACCTTCGTGGGAGAGTGGAAGAAGTCTAGCTTCTGCCGGGAGACAGGGTGCGTTGAAGTTCAGGTCAACGTGCAGGACGGCATCCCACACGTCGGTGTGCGTAACCCCGTGGGAGCGGAGACGTGGTTCACTCCTGAGGAGTGGCTGACGTTCCTCGAGGGTGTCAAGAACGGTGAGTTCGACTTGCCGGAGGGTGCGAATGTGTAGCATCTTCGGTGCGCTGTTCGGTGGCGGGTCGCACGTCTTGGAGTCGGCGATCAACACGGACCACACAGAGGCACTTGCCGTCCTCTTCGAGGAGTCGGAGGAACGCGGTCGGGACACGTGGGGACTGACTCAGCTACCGTGGGACATGAGCGATCCCGTCACGAAGAAGGGTGACGCTGCCGGATCCAGTAACGCGATGGTTCTCCCGAACTTGGTGAAGTCGACCGTCATCGGTACGCGGCGCGGAGAGCCGGCACACGAGTGGGTGCTCAACCCCTCACTCGACGACATGCACCCGTTCACCCATGCGGACTGGACGATCGTGCACAACGGGACGATCTCCAACGACCAGGAGATCATCGACGAGTTCAACGCTGGGACGGAAGAAGGACTGCCGTTCAAGCCCCCCACGCGGATCGACTCGTACGTGATCGCGATGGCGTTCCAGATGTGGGGATTCCAGGCAGGTCTTGCTCGGCTGCAGGGGTCGTTCGCGATCCTGGCCGTCAATCGACACCAGCCCGACAAGATGTGGTACGCCACGAACTACAAGCCGCTGTTCATGCTCGGCAGCACGCACGGTGACCGAGTGCTGTTCGCGTCTCAGAAGGCGTACCTCATGGGCCTAGTCGAGAACCCACTGCTCGACCCCTCACCTGTGGAACTCGGACCGTACCGAGCGGGGTACGTTCAAGGTGTCGAGCACCAGCACTGGTCGCTGTACGAACGCCCGAAGCGGCCGCGTACGCTGGTCGTGTGCAGTGGGGGCCTGGACAGCGGTACGGTCGCGTGGCTGCACCACCGGACGGGCAATCACGTCGACCTGTTGCACTTCCAGTACGGCACACGTTCGGAGAAGCACGAAGTCCGTGCGGTCGAGTCGCTCGCGAATGCGATGGAGGGAGAAGGTGTCAACGACCCGAAGGTCCACTACGTGAAGATGGACTTCTTCACGGAGCACGCGGACAGCCCCCTCACGGACGGCGTAACGGAGATCGCACAGGGGCAGGAGGGTGCCGAGTTCGCTCACGAGTGGGTGCCCGCACGCAATACGGTCATGCTCGCACTGGCGGTGGCCTACGCGGAGAAGCACGGGTACGACACGATCGCTCTCGGCTCCAACCAGGAGGAGTCGTGCGGTGGGTACCCGGACAACGAGCAGGAGTTCGTCAACAAGTGGCGCGACCTCATCCCGTACGCGGTCAAGCCGTACACCCGGGTGAGGTTCAGTGACCCTCTCGCTGGCGCTATGAAGCACGACATCGTGCAGCTCGGTGCGAGCCAGGGAATGCCGTTCGAGCACACCTGGTCGTGCTACAAGAACGGGGACGTCCACTGCGGCGACTGCGGTCCGTGCTCGATGCGGAAGATCGCGTTCAGGATGGCGAAGGTCGAGGACCCCACCGAGTACGCGGTCGATAAGTTCTGACGGTATCCCCTTGATTGTACGTGGTCGTACATCTATAATTAATACATACGCCCACGTACAGTCAAGGAGGTAGCGGTGAAGGTCTCGATCCCGATCACCATCGAGTTCGACCCATCCGACTGGCGCTTGACGTTCGGTGACATGTCGGACGCGGAGCTACGAGAGAGCGTCACCAGCTACGTCCTGTCGCAGATCGAGTACGGTGGCGTCTTTAGTGACGGTGAGGTTCCCCTCAAGAGCATTCGGGTGGTGAGGTGAGATGCAGTGGGCATACGCGTTGTTCGGAATCCCGATTGGGATCGTCATAGCCCTAGCCCGCATGTCGTCGTGGAACAGCACACACGCAAGAAGGCACAACAGTCGACGCAGGGGGTACTAGTGGACACGGTGGCGTTGCTGGCTATCCTCGGGTTCATATCCGCGGTGTTGCTGGTCACCGCCGTCCTGTTCTGCACAGGAGTGGTGTGGTTGGTCTACAAGGTGATGGACCTGACGATCTGGAGGTACACGGAGTGACAGACCACCTGAAGCTGGCGTTCGAGAAGCTCCAGGACATCCTCGGAGCGAAGGGAGCGGACTACCAGGTCGACGCAGACCCGTGGTCCAACTTCCGCCGCACGGGAGAGCAGTTCGGACTCACACCGTACGAGGCGGCGGAGTTCAACGTCGTCCAGAAGCTGGAGCGGCTCCACGCACTCCGGGAGAACGGACGTGCACCGGTCAACGAGGCGGTCGAGGACACCTACCTGGATCTCGCTGCGTACGGGATCCTGACGTTCGCTGCGTACCTGGCTTGTCGAGACCAACTCTCCAACGCTAATTCGTCGAATACGGTCAGATCGGAACCGGGCAACACAAATACGTTGAGCAAGACACGCGGGTACCCGCCGGAGATCCTGGACAACGAATCGCTGTGCAGGGAAGCCCGGACACACAAGGGACACCCACTCCTGTGCATCCTGGAGTTCGGTCACGACCAGATTGAGTGCGAGGGATACCCACCGGGCAACGACCCTCGCCGGTTCGCGTGGAAGGCGAACGGGAACCCGTACCGCATCTACCCATGTGCGGACAGACACGACCACCACTCCGTGCAACTTCGGTGCACGATACGGAAGGGACACGACGGCACCATCCACGAGGGGTTGACCGCTAAGGGAGAGAGGGTGACGTGGCCGATCCAGCCCGGACCGGAGACTGGAGCATAGTCGTCACCCTAGTGATCGCTCTCGTCGCGGAGTTGATCTGGATCGCGCTAGTCCAGACACTTTGGGCGGCGATCGTCGGTGTGCTCGTATGTGGGTTGTGCGTGTTCGGTGCAGTCATCGTCTTGAAGGAGAGAACGTAGTGGCGGGGAAGCACGCTAGTGGGAAGCCGGCCAAGCCGAAGGGCAGTGGCATCTCCAAGCACGGTCAACAGGGACACAACGCGACGGACCCGAAGCCCGCTCCCAAGCCGATGCCGAAGAACGGAGGAGGGAAGTGACCGATGGACCAACCAGACCAGCCTGTGCTGATTGTCCCATGGGAGGACCCCAGTGCGCTGGAGATGGTCCGGACCGAGCAGACCTTGTGGTGGTGGGAGAAGCGCCTGGCCGAGACGAGGTTCGTTCTGGACGCCCGTTCTCTGGTCCGAGTGGTCGTCTGCTAGACGCCACTCTCAAGGAGGTCGGTCTCACGCGCAACAAGGTCTACGTGACCAACACCGTCCTGTGCAGACCGCCAACGGGAAAGGACGGAGCGGACTCCCCTCCGACCAAGGAGATGATCGCAGCATGCTCACAGCGGCTGACGTCCGAAATCGCGTCGCGTTCGCCGAAGGTTGTGCTAGCTGCTGGTGCCACTGCTGCACAAGCGTTGACCGGCACGTCAGACGGCATCACCAAGATCCAGGGTACGATGAGTTGGAACGACCAGGTCGAGTCGTTTGTGCTGCCAACGTACCATCCAGCAGCAGTGCTCCATGGCAACACCGGTTACTTCGATGCGATCTTCGACGACACACGGCGAGCCGTGAGGATGTCTACCGGCCAAGTTCCGCTCCCTGACAGGCACTTCGAGCTGGACTGGGAACTCTGTGGGACTGTCACCAGGTCGATTCAGGCGCTGCACGAGATCGAGCGTGACGCGTTCCAGACGCTGAAGGTGTCGCTCGACACGGAGTCGGTCGCACCCAATGACGGTCCGAGACCCATCCCGGGCGAGGACGAGTGGATCATGTTGCAGCTGTACGCCGGTCGCAAAGCGTACGCGTTCAACATGAGGCACCTCCTCAAGGTACCGGAGTTCATGGAGCGGCTCGCACACCTCCTGTGCAAGATCGGCATCCAGTGGCGGATGCACAACATGTCGTACGACCTCCAGGTGATCCGGGCGAACGACCTACCCGAGCCGGAGGACGTACGAGACACGATGTTGTACGGTCTCGGCCTGACGGAGCGAGGCGAGCAAGTCGGTCTGAAGGCACTCTCCCGATCGTACCTCAACGCGTCGTACTACGAAAAGGAGCTTGTCGAGAGCGGCTTCAAGTGGAGTGTCGGTCCGCGCAACTACGCGGAGTGGTGGGCACTCGGCAAGTACGGCTGTCTCGACGTGTACAACACGTACGAGCTTGGCGACATTCTGCCACCACTCGTGTGGGAGGAAGGTACGCAGGAGCTCGTCGAGGAGTTGCTGCACCCCGCAGCCAGAGCGTTCTCCGACCTCGAGTACCACGGTACGTTGACCGACCTCGTGTACACGGAGGAGCTCGAGGAAGAGTGGCTTCCGCTCATCGAGGAAGCGGAGCGAGCCATCAAGGCGTATGCACAGGGTGAGGGGTTCCCGTACGACGATTCGGTCGTCGGACAGCAGAAGAAAGCCATCGTCTGCCCGGAGTGCAGTGAGCAGTGTCTCGCGACGGATGCACAGGTGAGTGGCTTCTGGTCACCCGGGCCTGACCGTCGTCAGTGGCGACAGGAGCGCATCCAGGCGGGGTACCCGGACGAGAGCTGCAAGAAGTGCATGAAGCGCCGGTTCGTGCTCATCCCGGACCTGGAGATCAACGTTCGGTCGCCACAACAGCTGCAGCACCTTGCGTTCGACATCCTCGGGATGCGGCACCCGGATCGGAAGCGGTCGGCAGACGCCGGTCTGTGGGAGTACAACACTAACCACCCGTTGACGAAGCTGATGGGAGAGCTGAAGGAGCGGGACCACTTGCTCCGGAACTACATCCGCTCGATGGCGAAGAACACGTGGTGCGACGGACGGCTGCACCCGGACTTCTTGCTGTTCGGAACGGTTACGGGTCGGCTGTCGATCCAGAAGCCGGCACTCCAGACGCTGCCCAAGTGGGGTGTCAACCCCAAGATGGCGAAGATGGTCCGGAAGTGCATCAAGGCGAGCCCCGGTCACGTGATCGTCGACATCGACTACAAGAACCTCGAGCTGTTCATCGCGTGGCACTACTCAAAGGATCCAAACCTGGGCGTCGCGCTCATGGAACAGGACTTCCACACCACTACAGCATCTGCCATCTTCAACACGCCATACGACCAGGTGACCGGTGACCAGCGGTTCAACTCGAAGTTCGTCACCTTCGGTATCGCGTACGGTCGACAGGCGTACAGCTTGGCACAGGGTGAACTGCATGAACTGACTGGCGGAAACGAACGTCAGGCTCAGATGTACGTGGACCGCTTCTGGGAGCAGTATCCGCTGTACAAGGAGGCCTACGACGGGTGGCAACAGGCGGCCCTCACGGAAGGTGAGCTCCGCACACCAACTGGTCGCGTCCGACGGTGGAGACTCATCACGCCGGACAAGATCAACCACATCCGCAACCAGGCGGTCAACTTCCCCATCCAGTCGTTGGCGTCGGACACCTGTCTGAGTGCGTTGATCCGTCTCAACCGCATCTTGCGGGAACTGGACCTTGGTGTGGTGTTGTTCACCGTCCACGACTCCTTGGTGTTCGAGATCAGGGAGGACCGTCTGGACGAGGCCATGCCGATCATCATCCGCGAGATGACGACCCCACCGTACGAGACCCACATCAAGCTGTTCGTGGATGTCGAGGTGGGACCGTCACTCGGAGAGGTAGAGACCTACCTCACGAACCAGACAGCAGCCTAGGGAGCGTTCGGCGACGCCGGATCGGTCGGTTCCACACCGATCGGTCCGGAAGTCATGTTCGGCTCGAACGCCGTCGGGGGCTTGCTGTCGTCCACGGTGAGGTCGACGATGTTCCGCGGTGTGTGCTTCGTCAGCCACATCGCGATGAAGCCCACACCGCCCGTGACGATGGCGGAGATGCCCTCGTTCACGAAGTCCGGCGTCACACCGTGGAAGACGTACGTGGCGAGCAGACCCGTCACCAGTGCGGTGACGAGCGTCGCCGCCGTACCGACCTTGACCTTCGCCTCTACCGGTGCGTTCGTGTCAGCCATCTCGTCACGCTCCCGTGATCTGGATGTGCAGCTTCGCCGCGATCTTCGTCGCCAGCATGTCGTAGTCGATGTTCGGCGCCTGCGCGTTCGCGAGCCGCTGGTCGATGTACGTGTTGATCGCGTTCACGACGTTCGAGAGAACCGTGTCGGTGTGACCGTTGACGGTGGTTCGGGTCAACACCGTGTTGCTGTCGCCCCACGCGATCATCTGCCGCAAGCTGGTCGGGCCCGTCTCGGATCCCGCCCGGGCGATCGGTGCGTCGAGCAACGCGTTGATGTCGTCCGCTGTCAGTGCCATTGCGTTTCCATCCACTCCTGGCCAGTAGTCGATCACCACGGACTCGTCCCAGTGGCCTCCTGGGGTGTCCGAGAACTGGTGTGCGACGGAGGTGAGCCCGTATCCGGACTCCTGTACTCCGCCACTTCCGGGGTACGCTGCGATCCAGTAGTGAGGCTGTGCCACACCCTGTGCGTTGAACTGGTTGATGACCGTCGGCCAGAGACTCCGGTTGCAGTAGACCGTCGGGTCCTGCCCCGCTGCACGACGACGTCGCACCCAGTCCGGAGCTTGGTCGGGGTTGGCCGCACCGTTCTCGACGTCGAGTACGTGACCGTCGTTGGTCGCGGGGTTCAGTGCGATCCGGACGTGCACAGAGTTGGGGAACCTTCCCCAAGCACTGTCCGGCCATCTGGGTAAGCCATCGATGTATCCCGCGATCAGCGCCCAGGGTCTTCCCGTCGTCGGATCGTTGACCGGGATGTCGGTTGGTGTGACCGAATCCGCCATTCTACGAGTCATTCACTCCTCCTTTCCTTCGTCAAAACACCGGCTATACGACAGTATACGTCGAGTTCGGACCCGGGGCAACGTATTTATGTTGCCCGAATGTCACCGTCCGTATTTCCGTCGTGGCAGTTGCACAGGTGGGAGGTTCTGCGTCTCACGCCACCTGTTCTCCCAGGAGAGCGCTCGCTCGTTGGCGGTATCCAGCTGCTGTTCGAGCTGGTCACACTTACTCTGCAGGTCGTAGACCGTGTTGTTGGCCTCCGCCAAACGTCGGTTGACCTCCGTCAACTCGGTGTTCGCTGTCCGAGCCTCATGCTCGACCTGTGCGAGACGTTCGGTGAGTGGACCCATCAACTTCTGGAGCGCGTCTCCGTACAGAACGTCGACCTTGCCCTCGAACAGGTTGGCCTGAGCGTCGATCTTCCGCTTCCGGTTTCGAACGTACAGCACCCCCGGACCGATGCCGAGCACCGCCAGAATCCCACCGATCTTTCCCGCAACGTCCAGGATGTCGGAGAACGTCATCGCTCCGCCTCCCCACCGTCTCTCGCGACTGCTTCAACCACGTGCTGGATCTCTTTCAGCTCCCGCGAGATCTGCCAGATCCGACTCGAGCCAGATCCACAGATACCCAACAGGAACGCGATCTGGACAATCGCTGGCCACCCCACCTGTGCGATCGCGAAACACGCGTAGGAGAGCGTTAGGAACACGATCGGGATCTGACCAACGAGCTCCAGCATCAGGCCAACGGACCGCAGCTTCATACGAAGCGCCATACCCGTCAGTGCCGTCGTAGCACCGAGGATGAGCATGGCACCGAACACAGCAAGGAAGTACGTCGGGAGCGATCGGTCGAGCGAACTCGATGCCCTTCCGCCCAGTACAAGGAGACCCACACCCGCAATCAGCAGTGCGGAGAGGATCCCGACCTGATACGGGCTGCGGCGAGTGAGAACGATGACCATGAGACCTCCCTAGTTCGTCAGGCGGTGCACCAGCATCCAGGTGCCACCGAAGTTCGTGCTGACGTTCAGTGCGGCACCACTGGTCTGGAAGATGCCGTGTCGCAGAACGTCGCCGGCGTTGGCCTGGAACACCGCCGCAGCACTCATCACAGTGTCGAACCCGTTCGTCGCGTTGATCTGGTAGATCGCGATCGAGTTCGCGTTGCTGGTACCGTTCAGGAAGATCTTCCCCGCACGAATGCCCGTTGCGTTCGAGATCCAGTCGTCCTGCAGTGCGATGAAGTACGTCCCCGCAGTCTGGATCGTGACCAGCTGCGGCGAGCCGGACGACCACATGTTGTCGTTGTTCCACGCGAATGTGTTCCACGAGCACAACGTGTCGGTGTTGTTGTTGACGCTCTGACCAGCGTTCAGCAACACCTTACACGACGGGATCGCGGACTTGACCCCGGAGTTACCACCCGTTGTGATGACAGCCAACGAGTTGATCGCGGCGTTCATCGCGAGCAGGTCCGTATCGTGGACAGTCTGACCATCAAGCCACGCGGGCAGAGTCATGGCACCTCCTACGCTAGTCGTGTCGTGGAACCGAGGATGGAACGTTGGCTGTCACCCAGAATCCACGTACCGGGAGGTGCGACTAGCCGAAGCGTGAGTGTGTCAGTAAGGCCGCCATCCTTCGTCCGCTGACGGTGAATCCCGCGGATTGTGCACAGGAGGCGGTCATCGCTGTTGTTCGGGTCAGACAGCAGCACGGTATCGATCAGCTGCAGGCGAGGATCACCCACAACGGGTAGCTGCTCCATGTTCGGCACGTTTGCTGACAGGTCCAGCATGATCTGGTTGGCGAGGTTCAGCACCGCAGTCGCATCCTGCCGCCACGGAGACTGACCCATCTCCAGGATCTGCGTACCCCAGCGTGTGACGGAGTTCGTGTCCGACACCGACAATGTCGTCGGTGGGTCGAGGACCAGCTTGAAGCCGGACATCAGCAACGCCGGCGACCCATCCTGCAGCGCAAACCGAAGGAACGTCGCGTTGCGGGAGTTGTCGACGTACAACTGCAGCGTCCGCTGGTCGTAGGAGAACGCCACGATGAACGGTTGGAACGCGGTGTTCGAGAACGGAGGAGCCCCACCGTTACTCGTTGGGTCTACAGCCCAGTATCCAGCCTTCAGACCGGTTGGGATGGTCGTGATGCCGGACAACCATGTCGGTGACGGATCGACGTTGATCACGTCCGTCATCGGCGTCTGGTAGATCTTGATGACGCCAGCGATCGTGTCGTACTGCGCAGCGCTGGACTCCTGGTAGATGTTGACGTTCCAGGCTTGTCCGGACTGTACCGTTGCGTTGACCGAGTTCCGGATGTTGCTCTTCGCGGTCGTAGTGCTGATGTCCTTCAACGCATCCGTCGTGATCGTTCGCACAGAGGTGGAGGGCAACCGCAACGTCGAACGCTTCTTGTACCGGATCACACCCGTCTCGTCGGAGATCAGCATACTGAAGTCCGCTTGCACGACAGCCTGCAGCACGTCCCAGGAGTTCGTCCCGTACACGTCCGGCAGGTGTGTGAGGTAGTTGTCTGACAGGTCCAACACCGGGTTAGGTCGAAGTGGGTTGCTCGGGATGTCCTTGTTCCACGTCAACGACCCAACGGCGACTCTCGACCACCACACCTGCACGCTATGAGCTGGCCATCCGAGGTTCGAATACGACGCCAGCTGCGGTGCAGCAACGTTGCTTCCTGGGACGGCGGGGTACACTGCTGCGGTTGTTGGGTGGAGTGTGACCGTCCCGTTGAAGTTGAGCCGACACTGTACACCCGCGGCGGAGAAGCTCAGTGCCACGCCAATGTAGTTCCACGACTTGGCAGGCCACGCGAACCCGGAGAACGTCCACGTCTGGCTGTACGGACCCGTCGGACTGACCAGCGTGACAGTTGGACCCAGTGACGGATCGAGGGTCAACCCAGCACGGTAGTTGCTCGTGTTGTCGAACCGCATCGCGATGACCGCTGCCGTCGGCGACGTGTTGTCTGCCGCACCGTTCGGACCGTAGTACCAGCCACCCATGCCGAGCGTGACAGGGTTGGCACCGTAACCACTCGGGTTCAACCACCCGGAGCGCGTTACGTCGACCTGCCCACCCCACTGCTGTCCGGTCGCGTAGTGCGTGTACCCCGCCCACGACATGTTCGACGCGATCCACTGCGCACAGACGCGTGGGTTGACTCCTCTGTCGTTCCGTCCGGTGAAGTACGGCATGCCGACCTCCGGCACGTTCCAGCCGTTCAGCGTCCACGACGCAATCGCATCCGGATGTGCGGGTGGTGTGCAGTAGAACCCGTTCTGGCGGAGGAGGTAGTCGACCAGCCCGGTGGCGTTCTGCTTGAGAGAGTCACGACCCACCGATGACTGCGTCACACCGTCGATAGCCCAGTGCGGCAGGTATACCGGCTTCGTGATGTCGTCCAGCGTGTCCAGTGCGGTGATCGTCGCGGACTGACTCGCCCGCTTCACGGTACAGGTACTGATGGTCCCGAAGAACTGTTGGAGCGTCACCTCTCCGGCTGACGTCATCACCACGACGGACCACTTGATGTGGAGACCCGTCGGGTCGGTCAGCCAGAGGGGTGAGTCCGTCTGGTACGGGTTCAACAGCTTGTACGTAGGCTGCTCGTTGTCCGCACGAGTACCCTCGAGGGTGAGATTCAGCTGCGCCTTCGAGTACCCCTCGATCAGGTTCACCTCTGCCGGGATGTCACCCGTAATGGAACGGTCCACGCTGACGCTCGACACAAGTGCGGAGACATCGGAGTACGCATGACTGAACAGCCCGTTGTTGTTCCAGTCGATGAGGACGAGGTCACGCATCTCCCGGATCTCGGACGTGACGGCGGTCGCCAGTGCGGCGTTGCCAGATTGCTGCACCTAGACCTCCTGAACCACTGCAGCGCAGTCGATGTACCCGGGACGCGGGTACACGACCTTGCACTCCGGAATGACCACCGTCGGACACCCTACACCCAACATCCAGGGCTGCACCACCTGATCGACGTACGCACCCCATCCAGTCGTGTTGAGCGTACCCGCACCCTGTGCGACCCAACCGACTGCAAGCGAAACCGCGTTACTCGGTGGATAGTACGGGCCGACGGTGTACTGAGACCAACTCGTCGCGAGGGCAATAGCGGACCCATCGTTCGCAGTCAACGCAGCACCAGAAGCGTCGTACGGCTGGATCCGCAACTTCTGATTCCCGGAACCGTACCCGTACGCACTGAACCAGTAGTACGACCCCGACACCACTGGGATCTCCGTTGAGCTGGTCAGCAGCGTCTGCGTTGAGGCGGTTGGCGTCCAAGTCTGACATCCGTCCAAGCTCCCCAGCAACGGTGCCGGCAGCGTCCCAGGAGCGGTGCCGAACACCAACGTACCCGCGGACTGCGTGAACCCCGTCGTCAGTCGCTTCTCAGAACCACCAGACGCTATCTGCGCACCCAACTGGTTCGACCAACGTAGATCCAGGAACCGGGTACTTGCAGCACTGAGCTTGCGGTAGCACGTCAGCAACGTACGCAGCTCCGCCTCCTGCCGAGATGTCCACGACAGCTGGTACGCACGCTTGAACGCGAAGGTGTCCAACGTCGTCCGACCGCTCAACGACTGATGGACACCCCCGATCCGCACCGGAGTAGCATCCGGGTTCGACCCCTTTGCCAGTGGAGGCAACGCGGTCAGGTTGCCGAGCGTCCCCATGTAGAACCGCGCACGGTTAACAGCCATGTCACCTCACCTCGTCGAGTTCGTTGCGTTCGTCTTGTTGACCAACCGGGCTACACCCGCACCGTCAATCTCCAGCTTCGCACCGTTCAACGCTCGCATCACCGCAGCGTACAAGGCTTCCGACAGGGTGTTCTGGTCTGTCCCGTTTTGCACAGGTGGTGAGGTCTTCCCGAGGCTCGGACTCGTCCGGTTCTGGAGGTTCCACGCCTGTAGGATGTCCTGTGACTGTCGGTAGGTCGCGTAGAACCCCGACCGGTCCTCGAACCGAAGCTCCGGACCTTGTTCACCCACCAGTGAGAGGTCACCGGGATTCGCTGCACCACCTGAAGCGTGTGGCACGTACGCGAGTGCACTCTGGATCGACTGGTTCGCGTTCGTCGACACGTGCAGTGCTACGTTGACCACCCTCGGTACGGAGTCCAGCGACCGGATCACGCTGTTGATGACGGGTGTCCCCTGGTCGTCCACGTTGATCTTGATCGTCCGACCGTCGGGCAACGTAACGACCGCTTGGTGTAGACCGTCGACCTTACCGGTGGACTGGTACGCTGCGATCTGTGTCGCGTCGAGTCCGGCAACGAGCTGCAACAGTGCCGGTGGAGCGTTCGATCCGGCTGCAGCAGCCAACTTCAGGATCTCCTGCGTCTGCGCCTGCTGTTGGGCTGCTGCCTGCTCCGACGCAGTCCCACTAGCGTGCGTCGCCTTCGCTGCGCTACCCGCGGCTTCGATCTGCTGCAACAGCGCCTGCTGATACGCCAACGTCGCCTGCTTCGTCTGCTCGCTGTTCGTACCAGTCTTCGCGATCGACTCCGCCAGCGACTTTTGCGCCTGTTGCGTGTTGAGCACGGAAGCTTGGTACGACAGCCCAGCACCGACGGCGGCCAACTGGATGTTCTGCTGGTCCAGCATCTTCTGGTTGGCGTCCTGCGTTGCGAGAGCAGCACCACGCTGTGCTCGGTCCACACCGTCCACCGCTGTGGCGTACGCCTGCTGCGCGGCTACAGCCTGCGGGCTGTTCGCTCCGTACGTGGTGACTGCGTCGTTGTAGTCCTTCAGCGCTTGGCTAGCCCTCGCCTGTGCAAGACCGACGGGACCCAGCTGCTTCTCGTAGTCCGCCTGAGCCTTCTCCGCGGCACTCAGCTCGACGTTCAGGTCCTGCAGTTGACTCTGGTACTCGCCAGCCGACAGGGAGGCGACGGAATACCCACCCTGCGACTGCAGCAGGATGTCGTGACTGTGGTCCTGCGTCTGACTGAGGTTGGAGATCTGCTTCCGCAGCTTGTCGGCGTTGGACTCCAGATCCAGGAGCTTCGCTCCAGCGTCCTTAGCCGCGTTACCACCGAGTGCCATCGACTGACCGAGGTCCGCTCCCTGCTTCTGCAGATCGGCGAAGTGCTCTGCTGCCAGGTACGTCGGAATGACCACGGCAGCGATACCCCCAGCGAGGGCACCGAACAACCCCGCGGAACCTGCGACCAACGGTCCGAGCTTGTTCAGCGTGTTGAAGAACGCGTCACCAGCCCGCTCGCTACCGGACAGTCCCGCAACGACGTTGCCGGTACTCGCAGCGAAGTTGAAGATCGGCTTCTCCGCCTTAGCGAGAGTACCGGCGATGTCGATGCCGGCAATCAGCTCGTACGCACCCTTCAGTCCGTTGAACGCGCTCGTCAGTAGCTTGACGCCCACAACCCCAGCGAGGGCGTAGCCACCGATACCACCGATCTCCTGCGCAAACGGCGCAGCAACACTCAACACTCCACCGATGACCGTCAAGAACGCGTTCAGCGAGTTCGACAACGCTGGCAGCCCACCGGCGGCGATCTTCAGGATGATGTCCTCGACCTGCCCCAGGACCTGTGTGACCTCTCGACCGGAGCTAGCCCACGCGCCAGAGAACTCTCCGGAGAGCTCGCCCACGAACCCCACCAGACCACGGATCAGGGTGCCGACGTAACCCAACCCAGTTCCGATGTCGTTGGAGCGGTTCGCCAACGCGTCGAAGAACTCCGTCACACCCAAGCCGGTCTGCGCGAGTAGCGTCTTCCAGCCGTTCATGACGGGTTGGCCGGCGGCCACAGCGTCGTAGAAGCCCGGGAACGCATTCCGTCCGAGGTCGACTACACCCTCCGCGAACGTCTTGATCTCTGGTCCGGCGTTCTCGAACAACGTCGTCAGCAGCGGTTCGATCCTGGAGAACCCCGCGTCGATCGTGTATGGGATCTCCGACAGATCCAGCGAGATCGTCGACGCCGCATCAGCGGTCTGAGCCTTGATCGTGTTCCACGTCGTCGTCCAGCTCGAGATGAGGAGCTGATTGTCCTTGTTCAGCACCGCCGCAGCAGCAGCGAGAGCGAGTGGGATGGCGCCAATGGCAACACCCGCGCCCGTAGCGGCAATTGCGGCGAGTCCGGGAAGCAGACCGAACTGGATCACCATCGGGTTCAGCAGTGCGCGTCCGATGGTGTTTCCACTACGCGCAGCAGTCGTCTCCGTCGCGGATGCGATTCGGTTGAGAGACTGCTGAGCTTCCTTGTCGTCTACGTTGATCTTCGCCGTTGCGGTGTACGACTTCCGCGCGAACTTGTCTCCGTCAGCCTTCGCCTCATCGAGACCACGGTTGAAGGGGGTTCTGTCGAGGTCCAGCGTCGCCTCGATAGAGCCAGCGTCGAACGCCATACGTCACCCCGCTTCTCCGAATTGCACAGGTGTGGGTGCGATCCCCAAACCGATCTCGGCGATGTCCCGCGTCTTGACCGTGATCTCCTCCGTCGGTCGGAGACCCTCCCAGTCCAGCATCTCGTTCCAGTACATCTGCTGCTGCCACCAGGGCAGACCGTCCCACTCATCCACGGAGAACCCGATGAACTTGCGGACGAGGTACCACTCTAGCCGGCGTTCACCAGACTCAGTGAGGGCTTCGTAACGCCGGCCAACTGTTCCGGGTGCATCATCTGCCCGACGAACCAGCCGAAGAACGCGCCGCGGATGCGGTACGGGAGCGTCTCGAGTTCCTCAACCGACGGGAAGTCGCTGCAGGCAGCGGCGACCAATCGCGTCATGTCAGCCTGAACGGACTCGAAGAGCTCCTCGGTCACCGCGCCGAGCGCTTGTGCGACGTCTCCTTGCGTCAACGGCTTGTCGGTGTCCACCTTCGGGTCGTACCCAGGGACGAGGACGGGCATGACCGTGTCCTGAATCCCTCGGAACAACACCTTGAGCTGCTTCGCCGTCGGCTCCTTGATCGTGCCCTTCGGCCCACCGAACTTGGTGAAGTCGAAGTCGAGAGGCTCGACGACGGCTCCTGCGTTGAATCCCATCTGGAGCCTCCTTACGGCAGTGCCACGGCGTTCATCTCGCGGATGACGATGCTCGAGACCGCACCCGTGTAGGGGAACTCGGTCTGGTACATGCGCTTGTCCTTCGCCCGGCGGAACTTGGCAGCGATCTTGCCGGTGCTCACGCACGGCTGGAACAAGCACCGACGCCAGAAACCGTACTGGTTCTTGCCCTCGAACCCGACGGCGTACTGCACCAGGTCGTCGGCGAGCTGCAGCACGGCGATGCCCGGAACACCGGAGGCAGCGGGCGTGACGGTGATCGTGCCACCGCCCATCGCGTTCATCATCGACGTGAGGGTGTCCTCCGCCAGCGTGACGCCGACACTCACGTCCGTGCTCTCCGACAGGACCAGCACCGGCGTCTGCTGCTCCTCGATGAGGATGTTGTTGGTGTTTCGCTGGAAGTTCAGCGTCACGCCGTCGTCGGAAGCGCCGACCGGAACCCAGGACCCTCCCCAGGCAGTGTTCAGTGCGACGGTGTCCGCCGGAAGAGTGGCCGGAACGCTCGGGTTGTACAACTGCAGGTACATCGCCGCCTGACCCACCAGGACGTTGCTCGCGGTGTACGCGGGCTGCTCGTTGGCCATATCACACCTCCGTGACGTTCAGTTGAAGCCCCGGAATCTGCTGCGACATGAGCACGGCAGCGTCCTTCTGCTCCAAAGTCATCCTCGTACCCTCGGCTGTGATCTCCGGGTAGTCGTCACAGCCTGTCACACACCCTGTCGGCCACTCGACCGACACGAGGAAGAGACCGGGCTCTTCCGCTTTCTGCACACCCTCCTTCGGAGGGTCGTTGACTACCTGATCATCAGCCACAGCTGTCTCCGGTTTATTCGTCGTATACGGACGGATCGGTACACGGGCAACACATTTACGACCGGCCAACTTCAAACACGTAAGTGCACGTGAAGTTGATGCGTTCACCGTCCAGGTCGTTTTGCACAGGTGCGGGGTTGCCTCCCAGCCGGTAGAGGTCGACGAGCTTGTTCCCACCGATCAGTGCCGGCTTGTCCGCGTCGATGATCAACTGATCGACCCTCCACGCTCGGGATTCGGCATCCTGTGGGTTCCGCTGGTTACCTCGACACCGAACTTGGTACGCAACGGCATCGGTCGAACCCTCTAGCTGTAGCCCCGGACCGTCCACCAACATCACGGATGTGATCGCATCCGGCATGTCGGGTACGTACGGACCGACGATCGCCTTGAGCGTCGGATCCAAGCCGTTGAGCCAGTCGACCACGTCTTGCGTCTGGATCACTCGAACCCTCCTCTCACGTCGTTGATGCGGTTGAGGGTCGACTCACTCACCCTGTGCACTGCCGGTCCGGACGAGTACACCTTCGCACCATCGTCAACGACCTCGCCGGCTGCGGAGTGGTCTAGGATCCCGTCCTCGTGAGGTGCAAGACCCTGTGACACATCCATCAGGTTGTCGACGAAGTCCTTCATCGGCTCTACCGGTCCGACCTCCAACAGCTCTCCACCGATGTGGCGGAGACCACGTTCATAGGTCGACATCAGTGCGGAGCGGAGATATCCAGGCTGGCCACCGTGTGGGTGGTGAAGGTCTCCCCGTTCGTGCTGGAAGTGTGCGTGGATCTGGTTGAACTCGACCCGACCACGCACCGTGCCATGACCCACGAGGTCGTGGAGTTCCTGCACGCCTTCAGCGAACGTCTTCCGGGCCATCAGAACCACCACACGCCGAAGTTGCAGGCCTGGAACATGGGTTGCGGATACTGGTTGACCACCGCCACGTCGTCGTCGTGCGTACCGCCCTCGCTGTACTTGCCGTCGAGCCAGGACGTTCCGGAAGACAGCGCCTGCAGCCTACTCACAGCACGCTGGTACCCTAACAGCACCGGCGTCTGCGACGTCGTGTAGGCCTTGTTCTGTCGGTACGACAGATCGCACAGGTAGGCGGCAATCGCTGTGGTGATGTCCTGGATCGACTCCGGCACATCACCATCCGTGAACGGCACCGTGTAGTTGCCACGTAGTGCCTCATCAACCTGCGCCTGTGCGGCAGCGATCTTCTCGCTCATGATGGTGTCCGACAGTGAAGCAGCCGTGCCGTCCATGACGTCTTCTTGTCCTGCGATCACGTCACGGACGGCCTGCAGAGTCGTGTACGGCACGGCTACCTCCCTACTTCTTGTCCGACGGCGGCGTGTCGGTCTTCTGCTCCACCGGGTTCACCTGTGCCGGCGGCGTGTTCGAGCTCACCTGCTCGGACACCTCCGCGGCCTCCTTCTTGTTGGAGACCTCCTGCAGCAGGCCACGCGAGGTGTGATCCTCGTGGGAGCTGTCCGGCAGGTCCAGACCGGTGATGGTGTCACCCTGACGGTACGAGTCGTAGCCGTTCTTGCCGTTCGCGACGATGAACTGAGAACCCGTCACCACGTAGTTGCGTGCGGTCACTTCACACCTCCGATCACGTGTGGATCTTGATGAGGGCGCCGGCCAGGGGCTGGTCGATGCCCATCAGGGACTGTCGGTTGACATCCGCCCGCCAGGTCTTGTGCACCTCGTCCCGGTACAGTGGCGTCGACCGCAGCGACACCTCGTCCGAGATGAACCCGATGGTCTTCCGTTCGCAGACCAGGACGTAGTTGTCCGGCCACGTGAGCGACACCAGCGGGTCCAGATCGAGGATCTGCGTCGGCAGCTTGCCGGTGTACAGCAGGTTCTCGTTCGAGTTGTTGCCCTGGTAGACGGTGTTGAACGTCGCATCCGTCGTGATGTCGTACTGCCCGAGTGGGCTCATCACGATGGTGTCCGGCATGAAGCCGAAGTAGTTGTTCGTCTGCGCCGACGACAACGCGGTCTGAACCGCCTTCTTGGCGGTCAGGATGTCCTTGCGGATCGTCGGCGTGGTACCGGTGCCGTCCCACGGACGGGTACCGGACACGTCCACCACTGTGGCCACCGAGCCGATGATCGAGGCCTGGAACGCGAGGTCCCAGTCTCGTGTCAGGCTGTTCTTGACCTGCGTCAGCTGGATGTTGACGCGGTCGACCTGATTCCGGCGACGCATCTCGTCGGACACCTTGATCGACAGGCCGCGGTCGAGCGAGGTCGCGATCGTCGGCGTACCGTCGGAGGTGGTGACGATCTGGTACTCGCCCCACTCCTCTCGGATGGTCGAGTTGTAGTCCGCGAACAGTGGCTGCGACTGGAAGAAGTACGCGACACCGGCGTCGTTCTGACCGGCGTCCCGCAGGATCGCGTCAGCGAGGAAGTTGTTCGCCATCAAGTCCAGGATACGCCTGGGGATGATCTTGGGCGACTTCACCATGTCGTTGACTGTGATCCGCACACCATCGGACGAGCCGATGATTGGCACGAGTGCCATGTTCTACACCTCCCTCTTTCTCAGACGGTGTCGATCAGGATGAGCCCGACCTGACCGGCTGCGATGCCAGCGGGGTCGACGCACTTGCCGATGATCTGGTCGAACGTGCTGGTGCCGGCCGTGTACTTCTGGACTGCACCGGATGCCGCGCACACGACCAGGTCACCCAGAGCCAGTGCGCCACCACCACCGTTCGTCAGACGCCACACACCCGTCATCGCCACGGCCGTGTACGCAGAGATGGGCGACAGGTTGATGGACTGCGGCACGCCGACGACCGTCGGGTTCTGGTTCGTGCCGGTCGGGATGGCGTCCTTGGTCGCGACGCCCAATGCGATGACGGAGTTCGCCACCGCGGGCTTGACCATACCACCGGTGTCCAGCTGAACGATCTGACCACCAACAACCGCCTGGTTGACCTGGTAGGTGATCGGCCCACTCTCGTAGGCAGGAACAGCGTTTGCCATGTTCTACACCTCCCTCAGATCTTCCAGGCGGCGAGGAGTGCATCCTCACGCGCCTTCTCCGTGTCGTCGACGTCGATGCTGTGACCGCGCTCCATGGACAGCTCGATCGTCCCCTCGCACTGCTTGAGGATCTGTCGGATCACGCCGGCCGGGTCGACGCTGGACCCATTGGCGAGCTCGATCACGTTCGACTCGGGCAGCTCGAGGATCGGTCGAGCCAGTTCGATCAGCACCGGTGGCACGCCTCGGCCAACCAGCTGCGCCGCTTCGTTGTCGAAGCGGGAGCGCGACAACTCCAACTCCAGCGCCCGAATCCGAGCTGCCTGCGCGGTCAGCTCCGAGAGCTCCCGCTGCCTCTGCTGCGTCGACAAGTCCAACACCTCCCTCTCAGCCTGAGTGCGAGCGAGTGCGGTCAGCGCGAGCTGCTGCTCGTCGACCGTCTCGTCCTCGGTTTCGTCCTCCTCGTCCGTCTCCTCGACGGGTGCCGGCTCGGGGTACGCCTGCGACGAGAAGTCCCACGTCTCCTCGACCTGGCCGGAGAGCTCGATCGACTCCCACGGCTTCAGTCCGACCACCACCGGGTCCAGTGTCCCCAGAACGTGCTGGATCGCACAGGGGAAGGTGGCACCGTCGGAACGCTCGAGCCCGTTGAAGATGCGGGCGCTCACACCGAGCTTGGGGTTCCTGCTGATCAGCGCAGCACCCTCGTTGCTCAGCTTGACGATCATGTCCAGGCCATCACCGGTCTTCTCCAGACCGATGACCTCACCGCGAGTGCGCTCCGGGTCGTTCGTGTGAGCGTTGTCCTTGTCGGCGAGCTGGAACGCCACCTGGTCGAACGCGCCCTTCTGGAAGGAGTCCACCAGGCCGTCCAGATACGTGTCGTCGAACTTCACGGTTCGACCCTTGTAGGTGATCGTGCCCTTGGGCAGCACCTGCTTCCGGAACACCGTCCCGGACAGCTGCTGGGTCGAGCCGACGTTCTTCGGCGTCAGCACTGCAGTCGTCATGTCTTGCACCTCCTCAGTGAATCGCGTTCAACCTGCGCAGCTGGTCTGCAATGAACTGCCAGATCACGCGCTGCTTAGCATCCAGTCCGGCACCAGAGAGGAGCGTGTCCGCTGCCTGTGCGGCTCCCTCAAGGTCTCCGGCCTGAAGTTTCTGTTGGGCGGTGTCCATCCCATTCAGCTGGCGCTGTACCTCAATGGAGATACCACCGACGCCGGTGTAGGCGTTGGAGTTCTGGTACGTCACCAGCTGTTGCGCACGAACCTTCTCCGCCGCCTGCTCCAGCAACTTCTCCCGAGCGGCGGCCTTTCGCGCGTCAGCAAGTTGCTGTAGGGCCAACTTGCGAGCAGCGGCGGTCCGTGCGGCTTGCAGCTTCTTCTGTGCGGCAAGGATCGCTGCGTTCGGGTCCTTCTTCTTCGCAGCTGAACCCTTGCCCTTCGCCTTGCCACCACCAGCTCCACCCGCCGGCTTCTTCGCAGAGACGTGCAGGTAGTTCGTCTGAGCGGTGTTGCCCTTCTGCTGCTGTTGCCCAAGCCCACCCAGACCACCGAGTCCGCCACCACCACTTGGCCAATTGTGGTTCCGACGACCGCTACTCTGTGCTCCCTTGTAGCCGTGCTCACCACCGTTACTCCGCGGTCCCGGTACGGTCCGTGCACCGGACTGACGTGGACGTGGCACGTACGGCTTCGCAATGATCGGCGACCCGATCGGCAGGTGGTACTTCGCAACACCCGCAGCAGTCCGAACTGTCCGGACGAACTCGAACACGTCGGCATCTCGCACGTTCGAGAACGCAGCAACCAGTGCATCCCATTCCGCGATCGCAGCAGCAGACGCCGCACGTACCTCAGGGGTGACGTTCCCTCCACCGCGCGCCCAGCGCCGAACCGTACCAATCGCCATCTCGATGGCGGTCGTCTTGTCCTTGCCGGACTCCATGATGCCCTTAGCCACGTTCTGGATGTACGCCGGCAACTGGAGTCCGTTGTGCTTCCAGAGACCACCCGTACCGAGTGGGTGGTGATGTGTCGCGTAGAACCCGGTCTTTGCGGACATCAGCTCACCCCCGCCAGGAACATGAAGCCGGACTTCGTCCCGTACGCCGTCGGATCGAAGCTACCCGGAAGTGCAGAACCGGAACCGTACCCTGCACGTGCCTTAGTCTGCGTCGGCCCTAGAGCGGAGAACGGTGCGTGGGCATCCGTACATCCCGGCGGGAACGTCAACGCACCGCTGGAGATGCCACGCATCAGACCCATCACGTAGACGTAGAACTCGTTCGCGCCAACGGTGTACGTAAACGCACCGGCCATCGCTGCGCCACGCCAACCGATGGTAGTCCACAGTGACGGCGTGTCAGCAGTCGCGCCCTGTTGCACGCCCGCAAGGTTGTACAGGCCGAGTGCGTTACCCACCGACGTACCATCGTACGTCCCCACAGCGGCATTCGCTACCCACAGGTTGGTGATCACGTCTCCCGGTTGCACAGGGACGGCAGCATACCACGTCGTGTTCGAGAACACGCTCTGGACGTTCTGCATCCACTGCGGATCGCCGGTATACCCCTTCAGTCCGTAGTACCCGGGCTCCGGGACGTTCGTCTGTCTGGTGCTTCCACCGGCCGCAGGTGTCGCCCACTTGATGCCATTCGTGGCGGTGTGGTCCGCAGTAAGGACCTGAGTGTCGCTACCGACACCGAGACGTGCAACACTCCCAGCCCCACTAGCCAGGAGAAGGTCTCCCTTGGTGGTAACGACACTCTTCGGGATCGCGGCGTCAGCCGTACTCTGCGCTGCAGCAGCAGCCGTGGCGGCGTTACCGGCAGCCGTCTGTGCCGCGGCAGCCGCAGCATTCGCCGCTGGCGTCGTGGGAACATCCGCGCTACCTCCCAAGTCACCGGCTAGCTTCAGCTTGCCCTTGATCAGTGTCGTCGCATCCGGCGTTGTGTCCGACTGACTGACCTGCTGTGCAAGACTCGCGGGAGCGAGATCCGCTAGTTCCACCGCCGCGGGCTGCCCCGCATCCGGCACGAGGATCAGAACGCGCTCGCTGCGCTCCGACAGATTGAACTCGACCTCGTAGTACCACCCCTGCGGGAGACTGGTCGGGTTGTCGCAGGTCGGTACGCTGATCGAGCCAGCACCGTTGACGTCCAGCGTCAGTGGAGGCAATGTCGACGGACCGAACAGCACGTGCCCCGCCTCATCCCGGATGGCGAAGGGCACACGGAAGGTGATCGTGCCAGTCTCGGGGGACCCATTTCCCTTGTAGTACTGTGCGTGCACTGACCTAACGTGCACACTATTCGGGAACGCCACAACACCCTCCTCCCTGTGCTACTTCAGTCGTGTGAGCTCGTCCACCACAGCGATGGCAGCAGCCTTCCAAGCCCGAGCCACTTCCGGCTTGGACTCCAGTTGTTCCTCCCAAGTCGGTAACGGCTCACCGCGTACCGACTTGCCACCAACTGACTCCACGTACGCGTCGTACGCGATCTTCCCCAGATCGGCGTGCATCAGGCGTTCGGGACCAACTGGTAGAGTGTGACCTTCGGGTTCGCGTTCGTCCACGCCAGGTTGACCACCGTCCCGTAGATGTTGACCGGGAACGGACCGATCAGCTTGTCGTCCGTCGCGGCGATCGTGTACTGCTTGCCACCACTCGCCACGCCGTCCACCGCGCCGGGAATGGCGACGGTCAGGGTGCAGCTGGCAGTCGCACCCTTGACCTCGAGGAACTGGTTGCCGCTGTTCGTGAAGTAGTTCCCTGCTGCGTCGACGGCACCGGCGGGAGTCGCGTACGTCTTCGCCGATCGATCGATCGTGACGGGAACCAGCTGTGTTGCCATGTCACACTCCCTGTTGGGGTTGAACACCCGTTTGCACAGGTGCGGGTCCAGCTTGGGCTTGCGCCACCGCTTGTGCTCCCGTTGTCGCCGTCGCAGCCAACTGAGCGAGCTGTTGCAACTGCTGCGTCTTCTGCGTCGCGGCAGCCTCTTCGGACTTCTGGTCGATCGCGTCCTGCAACGCCGACAGGTCCATCCCGAAGGAGTGACCGACGTTCAGTACCAGCTGCTGCACGAAGTCCAGTGGCACGTTGAGGTTCGTAGCACTGGCGAGCGTCGTCAACATCTGGATCTCGTCCTTGATCGGCTTCGCGGTCAGCTCACCGAACTTGAAGCGAGGTACCGGCGCCTGCTTGCCGAAGTTGTACCGGACGATGTCGGCCAGAACGTAGTTGGTGAAGGCGTCCGCGATCTCGTCTGCGTACCCCTTCAGTGTCTGCAGGAACAGATCCGACTGGTCCGACGACAGCGCGTAGCTGCCACCTCCCCCACCACTGCTGCCGGCGTGAGAGGTCAGGTCCAGGAACCCAGCGAGTGCACTCCTGCTCGCCTGGCTGTCCAGGTACTTGATGGCGGCCTCGAACTGTGCGGAGGCAGATCCACCACCCGGGTTCATCATGTCGATGTTCGACACCCAGTCCTCAGGGATGCCGACGACGCCGGAGTTCCGCAGAGCAGCTACAGCCTGCGCCGCCTTCTTGACTTGCTCGCCGTCCTTGCCACGCAGGATGGTCCGCTGCAGTGACTGAGACTCGAGATACGTGAACCACAGGTACAGGACCTTCTGCTTCGTGGTCCAACACCAGTACGGAACCTCGAAGTCGCTGACACCACGAACCGGATCCTGCTCGACACCATGCACGTACACGAACGCGTACTGCTCCGGAATCGGGATGTACCCGTCCTGCGTCGGGCGGCGGTCCGTGAACGAGATCGGGTAAGCAACCTGCTTGAAGCCGCGAACGTCACCGTTGTACGCATCCCTCTGCAGGATGCAGCTACCCGGTGGGCGCCACGCCAACTTCTTCAGCCGGACCTTCGACCCGTCCGGTGTCCACACCTTCTCGAAGTAGGACCGACGGTCGATGAACGCACCAGTCATCTGTGCGATCACGGTCTGGAGACTTGTCTCCATCCCACCGTCAACGCAAGGTTCGAACAGCTGTCGACGAACCTCGTCGTCGATCTCCTGCTCACCCGTCGGCTCGATGTCCCACTCCGCACCGAGGATCGGCTGCTGCAACACCTTCCGCAGGGACTGCGCCACGCCGTCGGACCGCAGCATCCGCTTGAAGTCCTCCGGAGCCGGAAGACCGTAGTCGAACAGTTCGACGATGTTCTGATCCCGAAGGCTGAACACGATGTCGTTGTCAGCCTGGTCATACGGCGAACCGCGTTCGACGTCCTCAACTGGATGCACATCCATTGTCGTCACGTGTCACCTCCCCTCGTACCCAACGTCAGACAGGACGTCACCCCAACCGCCACCGTGCCACTCAAACGCGTTCGGGCTATCTCCGCCGTACGGCATCGCGAAGAAGTTGTCGAAACCCCCAACGGTCAGGTCACCGCTACCGTACCAGAAGCTCATCACGGTAGCGTCACCCGTATCCGGGCTGCGTCCAAGTCGCTTCTTGGTCTCTTCCTTGGGTTCGATGATGATCGTCGCCCCAGAACCAAGACGCCACTTCGGTGCAGTCAGGTCGGCCACCAGGTTGTCGTCCGGTGGCAGTGCCAACGTCGCGCCCGCATCCGGATCCAACATCTCTCGCAGCTTCCACCAGCTCGCACTCCGCACGTTCGGGAACCTGAACTCCCCGCTGCGGTCAGTGAAGCTCGTACGTGCTGCGGCACTGAACGCAACGACATCTCTGCGCTCTTCGCGCAAGCGGTCCACAACCCCGGCGCCAACACCGACGACGTCCACGACTGCTACAGATCGAGGATGCAGCAGGCGTCCCATCAGCTTCTTCGCCGTCGTCATCGTGTCCTGCTTGCCGATGCGTTCAATGCCCAGCACGGCGTGGCCCTGTCTCGTTACCACGCACGTCTCGTCGTCGCCCTCTCGGGCAACGTCACAAGCGTACACACGCCGTCCCGCAATCGGGATCGGCATCTCGTCTTCCGTCGGACTCCCCAGCTCCAGCCAACGCTGCTGCGCCTGCATCACCCAACCGAGCGGAATGACGTTCCAGTCCGCGGAGTCTACCGAGAACCTACCCCGGACCTTGGACTCCCACAGTGGCGTTGTCTTCCACTCCGGGTACTCCTCACCAGCCTCGTTCAGCCGGATCTCGCGCTTCACACCCCAGCGGTGAAGTCGCTCCGCCACCCATTGCACAGAGAGGAGGGACCTCCGTAGCTTGTCCGATACCTCTTCCGTACTGAACGGGATGCCGTTCTCCACCATGAACTGGTACAGCTCCGGGTACTCCCGTACCGCCTCTTCGTGGAAGTTCGGCGTCCGCAGTCCGTCGATCTCGATGACGTTCCAGCCACTCCCCGGTTGGCACACACGGTTGAAGTGGCTGTTCGCATCGTCCGGGTTGCCGATCACCAGAACGTGTGCACCCTCGTTCGTGGCGAGAGTGTCGATGGCTACCCACAGCTGCCCGGGAATGCCACCGGCCTCGTCCACGATCACCAGAACGTGCTCGTCGTGGATACCCTGGAAGCCGCTCGCATCATGGTCCGCCGGCTTACGTCCGTAGCCCAACATCTGCTTGTTGAACCACCACTCAGGCTGGTTCCCCATGTTGATGCGGCCACGGAGCTGAGCCTTGCGGTGCAGCTTCTCGATCTCACGCCAGAGGATCGCACTGACCTGTGGCCCTGTCGGTGCCGTCGTAACGACGATCGCCTCACCAATCGGGTGAGACTCGATGAACCAGCACGACAGGAAGCTCGCGATGAACGACTTCCCACCGTCGTGGCAGCTTCGCACCGCCGTGTACCGGTTCTTGGCAACCGACTCGCAGATCTCACGCTGCTTGGACCACAGCTCCAAGCGCTCGGGGTTGCCCCAGCTGTCTACGCCTAGGCTCAGTGTCTTGGACCAGCCCACGGGGTCCACGTCGTGGCGCCGGCCGAAGTACTTCTCCGCAGCCAATGCGGCTGGGCTCTTCGGCGGTCCGCCACGCATACCCACTAGCGTGCCGCATACGGTGCGGGACCCGTTGACCACGGGCAGTTCGTCCCAGATGCACAGGGTGAGGCATCACTCGACCTGGCGTACCACTGAAGCAGCTGGTCAGCATCGAAGTCGCTCGGCAAGTCCTTGTCGTCCTGCCATCCCCAGATGGTCTTGCCGCCGCAGGTCGGACCGTAGCAGCACACACTCACAGCGTCTGCGTTCGTGCCACCCTCAACGCCAGTCGTCGGTGGAAGGATCATCGCGCTACCACCTCTCCGTCGACGTACTCGGCTTCGCCACTCGCCAGCTGCAACGCTCGGAACGCTACCGCCCGCACCTTCATGTCCCCTGGGTCATGGCCCAGTTCGTGCAGCATCTGGCTGATCGCCAGGCCAATCTGGTCCGCCTGGCGCTCCGCCACGCGCACGCGACGCTCTTCGACACCAGCACGCAGTGCTGCCTCGCACACCTTCACCAGGTGCATGCGCTCCTTCTGGTACAGGTCGACCCACACACCTGCGTACGCAACGCCTGCCGCCTCTGCCTGGTTCGCGGTGAACACCGCTCTCGAGTCGACCTTCTGGCGGTAGTACCAGATCTCCTCCGCGAACTTCAGCGGGTCAGACTGGAACAGCTTCTCCTGCAGCCAGGCAACGTGTCCGGCGGTACGGTGAACCTCTTCCAGCAGCGCCTCGTCCGGGCCCACTTCGCGTGGTCCACCGAACGTCTGCTGCAGGTACGTCGTTCCCGCGATCGTCTGCCGCGTCATGTTCGCGTTGAACGAGGCTCTCGTTCCGTTCCCGTGGTGGAAGCACTTGTCCGAGCCCTTGACGGCGTAGGCCTTGCACGGGTTGCCGTCCTTGTTCTTGGCTGCGCACAGTGGCGTGGGCCCTTGGTTCACCAACGGCCTTGCCGCGTGTGTCTCATCAGTCCACTCCATCGGCTCACGTGGTGCGGAACGACCGTTCTCGTCGTGTGAACCCCGTCCAGCAGCCATGGACTGATCACCTCCTGCTTCAATTATATGGTATGCCCCGCAGGGACAACAAGCGCATCGATCTGAATCTTTCCGGCCCACTACGTTTCCCGGAACGAGGTGCTCCGGCATGCTGCGGTGAAACATCCACTTGTTTGTTACGGGAATGTCACATATAATTGATAGCAGTAGCCAAGCTAGCGAACGAGGTGAAGCATGTCGACGAACGCGAATGCACAGGAGGGTGGCTTCGTCCCTGCAGTGTGGACGACACCCTTCTCTGATGTCCAGTCGCAGTGGTACCTGCACAAGCGCCCGCAGTGCTTCGCTGTTGAGATGCACGAGGTTGACCCTGCAGGTGTCTTCCCGTGTGGCTTCTGTGGTCGCTTGGACGACCAGTGGGCTGCGCTCTACTACAAGGCGTGAGTTCGAAGACCCACGTGGAGTTTGAGATCCACCATGGAGTTGCTGCGGCGTTCGGGGCCGGCCCGGGGAACGAGGCGGGGCGCAAAAATTCCCACGCGGGTTGATTCCCACCTCACATGGTTGAACATCCAACCATCATGCGGCATGACCATCACGCATCCAACCATCCCAACTGTGGTGCACCTGCTGCTGGGCATACCCCTCCCCCGTACCCCACCCCGGCTGCATACCCTGCGGGGGTATACCAACCACACCAGATGGGTATCATCGGTACATCAACAATCGTAGCATCAACCATTCCAACATCGAACCATCGGTACATCAACCATACCACCAGCGGTATACCCCAGGTTCATATACCACAAAGTATTTGGTGTAAAGTTACCGAACCCCCTCATCAACCACCCCGGTTACCCCATATAATATATACAGAGGGAAAAACAAACGGTTCTTTCTTAACTCCATACAATACCCAAACCGAAACGATAGGATATCGGTATGAACCAGCAAATCGAAGCCGGTTGGGATGTTTCGGGCCACGAGGGGTGCGAGGAGCGGGAGGCATGCGACAACGCCTGCTGCGGTAGGTTCACCTACCAGGATGGAACCCCCATGCGGTGCTGCGATGTGGCGATGGACCCCGAGGGGAAGTATTGGGACATCGGCTGCGGGATGGCCTTCCGGGAGGCGGCGGTTGCCCTGCTGGCATCCACCACGCTGATCTTCACCCGGGTGGAGGGAATCCACTCCATCCACTGATGGTTTAGGGGCTAAGAGGTAGGTGCATCGATGAACGGTGTACCTACCTTTTGGCGGCAAAAGGATCGCCCCACAAAACTTTTCACAAAAATGATGTGGTACCCCCTTATCAAACCCCAGGGTGATCCCATATACTTTATATATAGAAAGAAAACAAACACAGACAGGAGCGGGACGATGGCACGTACCACCACGCGCAGCCGTAAGCCGAAGATGACGAAGGCGGTCCAGCTCCTCTCGGACGTCGCCACCGCGGAGGGGATCCTCTCCCACTCCATCGCGAGGGGGATGGTGCAGGCCTCGCTCACCGCACCCGGGCGAGAGTGGTCGGAGGCGACCGGTGACCTCTCCCAGAAGGGCCGGCGGGTGGTTCTCACCAGCACCGACTGGAAGGGTCACCAGGCGGAGGTGAACGGGGAGAAGATCTACCAGAACACCCTGTACCTGATGATCACGCTCACGACCTTCGCGAACGGGAAGCTTCGCCCGGAGGGTCGGCGCCTGCAGAAGATGGTGCTGCCCACCTCGGTGGAGACGATCGCCTAACCCAGTAGGTGATCGCCGGCGGGCCCTCCCAACACTCCCGGGAGGGTCTGTTGGCGGCGAAACCATTCACAGATGGGGAGGTTCGAAATGCGCTGGACGGTATGGTCCCTTGACGGTGCGGGGCGCGATGTGGACCTGGGGACGGTGCGCGCACCCTCTGCGCAGGTCGCCCAGGCGCTGGCCGAGGCGCGGGCCCAGGAGCGGGGATTCGACCCTTCGGGGACGATCGCCGCCATGGAGTGAATATTCCGAACGCGGATCGGACCCTTCGGGGTCCGTTTCGCCGGTTACCCGAATATCCCGTTGGGGTACCGATACCGTACAAAACCGCTCATTCGTCGTATACGGTACGGGTCGACATCGGGCAACATAAGTTGTACCCCTGCCCGCAGTTCTTGACGTATACGAACGTATGCCCGGTGTTAACCCTGTGTTACGTTCGAACGTTCGAACGTAGCAAACGGTACCCGGGGTGCCGAATACCGCGAAGTGGCGATCATTCCCCGGAGGGAATGATGCGGGATGCAGATTACCTAAACGACGCCGGGG
>Ga0068854_100000126_pt1 | contig 52604 bp, 48 predicted proteins | sample KBSCornC42_FD_66590 | JGI IMG/M metagenome (GOLD analysis project Ga0068854, IMG submission 66590) | Corn rhizosphere microbial communities from Kellogg Biological Station, Michigan, USA - KBS Corn C4-2 | ecosystem: Host-associated > Plants > Roots > Rhizosphere > Soil ... | reverse complement strand
GAGCGGGCGAGACGATGCCGATGAGGCTGCGCAGTTCCGACACAGACCAGCGGCTCTGGCCAAAGACGCGCACCTCGCCGTCGGCCAGCGGATAGAGATGGCGTGAGAGCAGCTGCACCAGGGTCGACTTGCCGGAGCCGTTGGCGCCCAGAATTGCAGTGTGCTCGCCTTCGGCGATTGCGAGGGTGAGATTGCGAAGAACAAGAGCGTCTCCGCGCATCACGCTGGCATTCACCAACTCCAGCAGCGGAGCGGTCATTTTGTGAACCGGGCGGCGAGTTCGACATGAGTCGACCAGCGAAACTGGCCGACCGGCTTCACCCAATCGAGTGAATAGCCGCCCCCAACGAGCGTCTTCGCATCTCTTGCAAATGTCGCCGGGTTGCAGCTCACGTAAGCGATTCGAGCCACTGTCGAGGCTGCCAATTCGCCGACCTGTTCGGCAGCACCGGCTCGCGGCGGATCGAGAATAACCGCGTCGAACCGCTTCAGCTCGCTGGAATCGAGCGGACGGCGGTAAAGATCCCGGTGCTCGACGAACATTGCCGGAGCAGCGGCCTTCAGGGCGGCGGCAGAATCGCGCGAAGCCTCGCCCGCGTATCTCGCGCCGACCGCCAAAGCGAACGTACCGAGCCCGGCGAACAGGTCCGCGACCGCCGACGATCCGCTAAGGCTCTCCCGAACTGTCGCGGCCAGCGCCGCCTCCCCGTCCGCTGTCGCCTGGAGAAAGCCGCCGGAGGGAAAGGTCACCGGGACATTTGAAAGGGTGACAGTGACCGGTGCCGGTTCCCACATTGTCTCGGGTCCGATGCCGCTGTCGATCGACAGCCGGGCGAGGCGATTGGCCGCGGCGAAGCCGGTCAGCGCTTCGATTTCAGCCAAGCCCTCTGGCTCCACATTGCGGAGCAGCACGTCCACTCCCTGATCGATCAGCGTCAGCTGCGCGTCCGCACCTCGATTTCGCGACAGGAGATTCGAGAAGAGACTGCGAAGCGGCTGCACCAGCGCGAAGAATTCTGGCCGGAGGATATGGCACTCGCGCATATCGATGATCCGGTGCGATTTTTCGGCATTGAAGCCGATCAGGACACTGCCCCCGACCTTCTGCGCTTTCAATGTTGCTCGCCGGCGGCTTTTCGGCGGTGACAAATGCGGTTCACGGATCTCGGTTTGCAGATCGTGCTGCGCCAAGGCGCCCTCGATCCGGGAGATCAGATATCCGCGATATGCCTGATCGTCCGCGTGCTGAAGCTGGCACCCGCCGCATTCCGGAAAGTGACGGCATGGCGGCACCTGGTGGTGCAGCCCGGGCTCGAGCGAACCGCTGTCAAGCAGGACGTCGCCGGGGACGGCGAACGGCACATGCCGGCCGCTCTCGCTGACGCCGTCTCCACGCGCCGCAATTCGAACGATCGGGTCAGCCATTCAGGAGCGCGAGCGCCTGCGGGATTGCTGCGGCGAGGTCGTCGGCGATCATCGCCTGGCCGGCAATCTCGGCGGCCCGGCCGTGCAGCCACACCGCTGCCGAGGCGGCTTCGAACGCGGGCAGCCCGCGGGCGACCGTTGCCGCGACCAGGCCAGCCAGAACGTCGCCCGTTCCCGCCGTGGCGAGCCATGCCGGGGCGGGCGGAGCGAATGCCAACCGCCCGTCCGGCGCCGCAACCAATGTATCGGGTCCCTTGAAGATGACTACACAGTCCGCCTGTTTGGCTGCTGCAAGCGCGCGCTCCGGTTTCGATCCTTCCAGCTTCGGGAACAGGCGCTCGAACTCGCCTTCGTGCGGAGTGAGCACCGTATTGAGGTGATGGAGTTCGCCAACCCGTCCGGCGAGTAAGGATAAGGCATCGCCGTCGATCACCAGTGGTCGCCCAGCGGCAAGCGCCTGATCTAGCAGATCGCGATTGCCTCTCCCGAGCCCTGGGCCGATCAGGAGCGCGTCGATCCGCGGATCGTCGAGCGAACCCCGCTGTCCCTGGACCACTGCCGCAGGAACATTCGGCACCTGTCTGTCCGACCGGATGCGGACATAGCCCGCCCCTGCCCGCGCGGCAGCGGTTGCGACGAGCGCGATAGCGCCCGGCATGGCACCGGCGACGCATTCGACCATTCCGCGATCATATTTGTGGCCTGCGGGATCGAGGGGCGGGAGCAGCGGAGGCCCGATCTCGCTCCACCCGGATTCAGCCGCAATGCCGATATCCGCCAGCACCACTCGTCCGCACTTTGCCATCGATGGCATCAGCCGGTGCGCGGGCTTGAGAGCGCCGAAGGTGATGCAAAGGTCAAACCGGGGAACGAGGCTCAGTTCGGCACCGGAATCTGTTTGAACTCCGCTTGGAAGGTCGCACGCTACACTCGCGTCGGCGCGATCACAAAGTCTCAAAAGTTGCTTTACCAGAAATGGTTCCAGCCCACTCCTCAGCCCAGTTCCGAACAGCGCATCAATGAAAAGCGGAGCTGCCGGAGTTTCCTCGGAGAGCGACTGAACATCGCCCTGCCACTGGGATCGTGCCCATTGGGCCGCTTCACTTTTTGGATCAGCCAGAGCCGTCACGCGCACGTTCACGCCACGCTGGGCGAGGTGACGTGCTGCGACATAGCCGTCACCGCCGTTATTGCCAGGTCCGCAGAGCACCAGCGCCGGGATAGGTCCTGCGTAGCGCAAAGCCGCTTCTGCCAGGGCTACGCCCGCGCGTTTCATCAACGTCTCGACTGAAACGCCCTGGTCGATCACCGCCTGTTCGGCGGATCGCATGGCCTCGGCGGTGAGGATTGGGCGCCCCATGGCGCACCCCTTAGCGCAGGCGCGTCGCCAGACGCCACCACTCGCGCGGAACCGCTTCCGCAGCGTCATCACGCGCCCGCCCGGTCTCGAACAGTGCGAAACAGGTGGCGCCGCTCCCTGACATCCGAGCGCATTCGACCCCCGGCTGAGCACTTAACCAGGCAAGCACGGTCTGGACCAAGGGTGCCGATTCCGCAGCAGGCTGCTCCAGGTCATTGCGGCCATCCCGCCAGTTCAAGAGCGGCCCACGGTCAACACCATCCCACTTCGCGAACACGTCTGCGGTGGAAAGTGCAATACGTGGATTGATCAGCAGCACCGGACGCTCGGCGAACCCCGGCTCGGCCGGCGCCAGATCGTCGCCCCTGCCCCCGCCGAGCATCGGCAGCGAGTAAAGGCAGGGCGCCACATCGGCCCCGAGCTGACGTGCAATCGGTTCGAGCTGCTCGTTGGGCCAATTCAGTCCCCACAGGCGATTGAGCAGCCGAAGCGCCGCGGCAGCGTCAGCCGACCCGCCTCCGATGCCGGAACTCACCGGCAGATTCTTGCTGAGCCTCAGGTCCGCTCCTGAGGCGGTGCCGCTCGACTCGTGTAACGCCCTGGCCGCGTCCAGAACGAGATTGCGGTCTGAATCCAATTCGGCAGCGAAAGGGCCGGTAATTTGGAGGGACACATCGTTTGCGGACTCGGCTCTCAGTTCGTCCCCCTCTTCGCAAAAGACGAAGAGTGTCTCGATCCGGTGATATCCATCCGCCATCTTCTCGCGAACGTGCAGCGCAAGGTTGAGCTTCGCGTAAGCGGTCTCGACGAGATCGCTCAACGCGCGGCAGTCATCTGGGTGAGACCGCTTGCGATCTTCGCCTTGAGCCGTTCCTGAGCATCCTCATCAGCAGTCGCGAGGGCCGCTCGCCAGGCATAGCGCGCTTCGAACCGGTAACCTGCGCTGTACAGCGCATCCCCGAGATGTTCCTGGATCTCGGCCTGCGCTGGATCACCAGCCGCGGCCTTTTGCAACGTATCGATCGCGTCCTCGATCCGACCCTGCTTGTACAGCGCCCAGCCGAGGGAGTCGGTGATCGAGGCGTCGTCGGGATCCAGCGAACTCGCTTTCACGATCAGAGCATCGGATGTCTTCAAATCTTCGCCATGCTCAAGACCGGCATAGCCGAGGAAATTCAGCAACACCGGCTGGTTCGGCGCCAGCGCGATCGCTTTGTCCAGGACGTGCTTGGCTTCCGGCCAGCGATGCGCCGATTCCAGCGAGCTGGCCTGAAGCAGAAGGATTGGCCAGAGCTCGTTGACACTTGCATTTCCTGATCGCACGAGTGCTTGCTGGTATGCATCAGCCGCTTCGCTGTAACGCTTCAACGACGAGAATACGTCACCGAGCCGCACGTAATCGTCGGCAGTCGCGCCGGAGCTTCGAACGGTGGCCTGCGCTAGAGCCAATGCTTCGGGAAAGCGCTTACCGTCGATGAGCGCTTTAGCCTGCGCATCCAGCGCTTCATTCGCGAACGGATCCGTCGACGGAATGGATTGGAGCAGAGACAGCGACTGATCGGTCTCCCCTCGTTCCGCCAGCAAAAGACCTGCAAGGATTGTTGCATCGCTGTTGTCGGGAGAAGCGAACCGCGCGATCTGGACGATGTTGAACGGGTCTCCGGCGATTCCGTTCGATCGCTTCATCTCGATCGCTAGTCCGAGCAGCTGCTCGGAAAATGCCTTGGCAGCGGTATCGATCAGCATGGACTTAAGACGGCCGGAGTTCAGTTCCGCGATCCGCTCCGCAGAGTCGTCCATTCCCTGGATCATTGTTAGCGCCCGCTTGCGGTCGCCTGCTTTCTGAAAACCGGCGGCAAAGGCGAGCCGAAGCCGAGTCTCTCTCGCGCCCGCTGCCGTAATCGCCCGATCCGCCAAAGGCTCCGCATCGGCAGTCCGGCCGAACTTCAGAAGAATGAGAGTGCTTTCTTCATCGACGAAAGGCGAGAAGGCACTGTCCTTCGGCACGGCCGCAAGCGCAGCCATCGCCGCCGCACGATCGCCGCGATCGGCCGCTCCCCACGCCTGGACCATTGGCGCCCAGAAGCCGAGATCAACATCCACGCCGGGAGATTTCAGCCATTGCCCCGCAAGTTCGATTTGTTCGTGCCGAAGTGCGTCGGCGATTAGAAGCAGGCGGGCCTGGACCGTCTTCGACGCCTCCGGCGACTGCGAGACCAGCTTCAGCGCCAGATCGTAATCACCGGCGCGGATTGCCTCGTTCACCGCCTGACTTGCGACTGCGCCGGATGTGCCGGCGATTTGCGCAAGCATTTGCGCCGCTTCGCCGTGATCGCCGTTGATCGCCGCCGCCCGGGCAGCGACATAGATCTGCGCAGGATCGTTCGGAACGACCAGACGCGACGCAGAAGCCGAGGTACCAAATGCAAGCGCGGCGCCCGCCGCCGCAAGAATTTTACATGTTCGGATAATTGGGTCCTCCGCCGCCTTCCGGCACGACCCAGTTGATGTTCTGGGTCGGATCCTTGATGTCGCAGGTTTTGCAGTGAACGCAATTCTGGGCATTGATCTGCAGCCTCGGACGGCCACCCTCCTCGACAAATTCATAAACGCCCGCCGGGCAATAACGCTGCTCCGGGCCGGCATAGTCAGCGAGATTGACCTCGATTGGTATGGCCGCGTCCTTGAGCGTCAGATGAACCGGCTGGTCCTCCTCGTGGTTAGTGCCTGAAAGGAAGACCGACGACAGCCTGTCGAAGCTGATCACGCCATCGGGTTTCGGATAGTCGATCGGATGCGCCCGGTTCTTGCCTTTGAGGGCGGCATTATCTGGCTGCCGATGTTCCAGGGTCCACGGCAACGAGAGCCCGAGTTGGCCCATCCATATGTCGAAACCCGCATAGAGCGTCCCGAGCATACCGCCCCAGCGTGACACAGCCGGCTGAGCGTTGCGCACCAGCTTCAGCTCTTTTGCCACCCAGCTTGAGCGAAGCGTCTCCGGATAAGAATCGAGGCGGTCGCCCGAGCGATCGGCTGCGATCGCCTCGAACACCGCTTCGGCCGCGAGAATCGCCGATTTCATTGCGGTGTGCGTCCCCTTGATCCGTGGCACGTTTACGAAACCTGCCGAGCAGCCGATCAGCGCTCCGCCGGGGAACGCAAGCTCCGGGATTGCCTGCCAACCGCCTTCGTTGATCGCTCGCGCTCCATAGGAGACGCGCCGACCGCCTTCGATTTGGGCGCGGACTGCCGGGTGGGTCTTCCAGCGCTGGAATTCCTCGAACGGAGAAAGGTACGGATTTTCGTAATCGAGAGCGACCACGAAGCCGAGCGAGACCTGGTTATTCTCCTGATGGTAGAGAAATCCGCCGCCCCAGGCGTCGGTCAGGGGCCAACCCTGTGTATGAATCACTCGTCCGGGTTTATGCTTTTCGGCAGGAATGTCCCACAACTCTTTGATACCGATGCCGTAATGCTGCGGGCCGGAGTCTTTGCGCAGGTCGAAGACTCGCTCCAGCTCCTTCGTCAGCGATCCCCGCGCGCCTTCAGCAAACAAGGTATAGCGCGCGTGAAGCTCCAGGCCGGGCTGATAGTCAGGCTTCTTCCTTCCGTCGCGGGCGACGCCCATATCCCCGGTTGCGACACCCTTCACTGATCCGTCTTCGTGAAAGAGCACTTCGGCTGCAGCGAAGCCGGGGAAGATCTCGACACCAAGCTCTTCAGCCTGCCCCGCGAGCCAGCGGCAGAGATTGCCGAGGCTCAGCGTGTAGCAGCCCTTGTTGTGCATGAAGGGCGGCAGGAGGAGGTGCGGCATCTCCCACTTGCCGCTGCCCGAGAGCACCCAGTGGTGGTTCTCACTCACCTCGACTGTGAGCGGCGCGCCTTTTTCTTTCCAGTCGGGAATGAGCTTATTCAGCGCGATCGGATCGATCACGGCGCCGGAGAGGATGTGTGCGCCGACTTCGCTTCCCTTTTCCAGGATGCAGACGCTGAGATCGCGCCCAGCCTCGTTCGCCAGCTGCTTAAGACGGATTGCAGCGGACAAGCCCGCAGGACCGGCGCCGACGATCACCACGTCATATTGCATCGACTCGCGGTCGCTCATCCGTCCTCCCGTCGCATCCCAAGAGCGCTCTGACCAGATTTTCTCTGCCTGCCTGTTGACTAGACCGTCAATGGTGAGGGAATCTGCTGACATGGGTGGGTTGGGGCCTCAGATCGACGGCGCCGAAGCATTGAGCGTGCTCGAGTGGTGGATCGAGTCCGGCGTGGATGTGCTCGTCGACGAGCACCCACGCAATTGGCTCCTGGAAAAGCAGAAGCCCGTACCGGAGCCGGAATCCGAACCCGCGCAAGCCACAACGGTAATTCCGGACACGTTGGCGCTGTTTCACGACTGGCTGGCGAAAACGCCCGGCGCAAACGGCGGGTCGAAAGCGGTGCTTCCTCAAGGAGAAGAAGCCGCGGAGGTAATGCTGATTGCGGAAGCTCCTGGCCGGGAAGAAGTCGCAGCGGGAGCGCCGATTGGTGGCGAAGCGGCTGCATTGATGGAGCGCATGCTTGCGGCGATGGGACTGACTTCAGCGCAAGCCTACTTAGCTAACCTTTCCTGCTTCTACGCGCCGGGAGCGAAACCCAATGCAAGAGATCTCGAAGAGTGCGCGGAAACGATGCGCCGCCACATAGCGCTCGCCAGGCCGAAGCGTTTGATTCTGCTGGGCGATACGCCAGCGCGGGCGCTGCTGGGCAAGAGCATGGCGGAAGCCCGCGGGCACGTTCACCGCGTCGAAGGGATTCGCGCAGTAGTCACGTTCCATCCCCGATTCCTGCTCGACCGGCCCTCCGACAAGGCGCGCGCGTGGAAGGACTTGCTGTTGCTGACGGACGATGAAGCATGATCCGATTTGCAATTTCAGCGATTGCCGCCGGCGTCATTGCGAACCCTGCCTTAGCCCAGTCGCAGGATCCGCTGGCGCCGCTGCCAACGACCGCCGCGCCACAATCGCAACCTGCCGCCTCCGTCTCGACCGTTCCCACTATCCAACAGACGGTCCAAAGCCCGGCGGTGCGCGTACCGAAGGATTGGCGCGGCGTATTCGATGCGATTCAAGCGGGTGACTGGGCAGCCGCGCAGGCCGGGATCTACAGCCTTCCCGCAGGCGCCCTCACTCCCGTCGCTCTGGCGGAGCTCTATACTGTAAAAGGCTCGCCGGTCGTTTCGCTCCAGCAGATCCAGGCGCTGCTTACGCAAGCACCGGACCTTCCTGAGGCAGGCCAACTCGCCAGGATGGCGATTGCCCGAGGTGCGGTGACGGCGCCTCCGATCACGCCGGTCCGGGCGATTGTTCCGATCGCGTCCGCTCCGCGTCGATACCGCGTGGCGCCCGTTGCAGGAGAACCGCTCGCGGATCAGCTCCGCAGCCAGCTCGATCCGCTCATCAAAACGAACGACGCTGCCAACGCCGAGGCCTTGCTGAACCAGCAGGGGCCATATTTGTCGGCTCAAGCCCGAGCGGAGGCCGCACAGCGGGTTGCGTGGGCTTATTATTCTCTCGGTCAGGATCAGGACGCGAGGCGCGTCGCGGACACATGGCGGTCCGGTGCGACCGGTGAATGGGCTGCAGCAGCCGCCTGGGTTTCCGGTCTGGCGTCATGGCGTCTCAACGATTGCAATTCCGCTTCGGCGGACTTCCGGACTGTTGTATCAACCACCGGCCAGACCGAACTTCGTGCGGGCGCCCTCTACTGGGCTGCCCGGGCCGAGCAGGCCTGCCGCCGGCCGCAAGCCGTGACTCCGCTTCTCGAGGCAGCGGCGCAGTCTCCGGAAAGCTTCTACGGCTTGCTCGCCCGCGAAACACTTGGAACCGAAACACGCCTCTCCAACGCCCCGGCGGTATCGACCGCTTCGGTCGAGGTGCAGCCTAACGTCCAGCGGGCGGTCCAGCTCGCCGCGATCGGCGAACCCGCTCTCGCCGGCGATATGCTTCGTTATCAGGCGCGGATCGGCTCGCCAGCGGATCAGGAAGCGCTCATTGCGGTGGCGAAGCGGTTGAATCTGGCTGGTGCGCAATATTGGCTCGCGACAAACGGTCAGCCCGGAGCACGCGTTTATCCTTCGGAGAAATATCCTCACCCGGCGTGGAGCCCATCGGGTGGATGGAGGGTCGATCCCGCGCTCGCCTATGCGCACATAATTCAGGAATCGAACTTTCAGCCAAATGCCGTCAGCCCGGCCGATGCGGTTGGCCTGATGCAGGTTACCCCGGTCACGGTTCGGCAACATGCCGCGTCGCTCAATTTTGATGCACGCGCGGTCGACCTGTCCAATCCAACCGTCAACCTGACATTCGGGCAACAAAATCTTGAAATGCTTCGAAGCAGCCCGGTTACCGGTGGTATGCTGCCGAAAATGATGGCTGCCTACAACGCGGGACTCACACCTGTGACCCGCTGGTCCGCCATACCCTGCGACGGCGATCCCCTCCTGTGGATGGAAAGCATCCCCTACTGGGAAACGCGCTATTACGTGCCCGCAGTGATGCGGAATTTGTGGGTTTACCAAGGCCTTGAGAATGAGCAGGCGCCTTCGCTGAAAGCTTTGGCGCAGCATCGCTGGCCGGCCATGTCCCGGTCCACGCAGCAGTAAGCCCGGCCGGGGGGTCGGGCGGCGCTATTACCGTCTGAAAAAATCTGCTTTTATGCGCCCTTCTGCCTCGGTTGAATTCAGGCGAACCAACTTTGAACGCTCCCAAGACCGATCAGGCGGTTGCGAGCCGCAGCCAGAACAATAGCAGGGTTCGGGGGCCAGGAACGCCGGCTGTCAGCATTGTGATGCCGGTACACAACGCCCTGCCCTTTCTGGATCAGGCGATCGAAAGTATCCTTGGTCAGACTTTTTCGGATTTCGAGTTCGTGATCCTCGACGATGCATCCACGGACGGATCGGTGGACCGGCTTGTGGAATGGGCCCGTCGGATCCGCGAATTCGGTTGCTGCACGCCGAGACGAACCTAGGACCAGCAGTGAGCTCGCAAAAGGTGGCGAGCGAAGCTACGGCCCCCATTGTCGCGCGCATGGACGCCGACGACATCTCGCTTCCCGATCGAATCGCGGAGCAGTTGACCGTGCTGGAAACCTATCCAGACGTGGGCCTGGTGGCGAGTCTGCACGAGATTATCGACTCGCGAGGACGAAAAGTGCGTGAGCCGGAACCGTGGCGCCTTGCCCGGCGGTCTCTGTTCGTACCCTTTTCCCATGGCGCTATCATGTACCGCCAAAGCCTGTTTCAGGAGGTAGGCGGATATCGCAGCGAATGTGAGTTCTGGGAGGACCAGGACCTGATCATGCGAATGGCTGTCGTCTCCCGAATCATGGTGATTCCGCGTGCACTTTTTCAGGTCCGTCAGTCGACCACCAGCACGCGTGTCGCATCGGCCCAGGACCGTCTCGAACGCGCCGTGGACCTCATGTACCGCTGTCTCGACGAAATTGAGCGCGGCGGGGATTATGACCAGTTGCTTCGGACCGCCGATCCAGGCGCACCGCTCGACCCGCGAGTTTTTGTCGCGCTCGGCTCCGTCACGCTTTGGGCCGGGGCCAGACCGCGATTGTTCCGGCGATTGCTTTCACGAACGCGTTTGTCCGCGGACTTCGCGTCTTTGAGCGCCCTGGTGTGGACCGCGTGGGCATCGCTAAGTCCGGCCACACTGCGGAAGTTCATGCAGCTTCTCCTTGTTATGCGAAACGCATCAGCACAGCGTGTAACGACATCAGAATCGTTGGTCCCCTGGACGCCGCTGCCCAGGATTGCGAGCGACCGCTGAGCGCCAACGCAAATGATTGGGATGGAGGCCGCGATCGTGCGTGCCCGATCATGACAACGCGAGCGCCGTCATTTTCCATCGTCATCCCGACCTTTCAGAGGCGGGAGGTCGTTTGCGACGCGGTTCGGGCAGTATCGAAGCTCGATTATTCGGGGCCGCTGGAGCTGATTGTGGTGGTCGACGGCTCGACCGACGGCACGGCTGCGGCTTTGGGCGCAATCGAGTGCCCATTTTCATTCCGTATCATCGAACAGGCGAACTCGGGGGCAGCGCACGCCCGCAATCGTGGCGCCTCCGAAGCGGCTCACGACATTATCCTCTTCCTTGACGACGACATGATGGTCGAACCGGATCTCGTCGCGGAACATGCGCGGATGTATCGCGAGGGAGCCGATGCAGTGATCGGGCACGTTCGTGTCGATTTCTCTTCGCCGGCTGGTTTCGTGACCGAGAATTTTGCCTCGTGGTTGGCGTCATGCCGCATCGAGGAGCGCCTCACTCCCTTCGACATCTGGACGGCACAGCTCTCGGTGCGCCGCAAAGTCTTTGAGGAACTCGGCGCCTTCGACGAATCCTTCACCGCCAAGTCCGCTTTCGCGCTTGAAGACGCGGACTTCGGCGTGAGGCTCCTCGCCCGCTTTCAGGTCCGCCATAATCCCCAGGCAATCGCAGGGCTGCGGTATGTCGTGACGCCGCGCGAATATATGGAGCGCGTGCCACGGGCAGTCACCGGACAGCTCCTCTTTCTGCGCAAATATCCAGCCTTCGCCAGAACCCTCCTTGACCAAAACGGTCGGTCGAAACCGCTTGTGCGCTTTGTGTGCCGGCCATTGAGCCGAGTCCCATTCATTCCGCAGCTTTTCTCCCGGATGGCTGTCCGCCTCTCCGAAATCGCGCTGGGCTCCCGTTTCGGGTCGAGCCGGATCGTCGCACGCATCTTCTCCGTTGCACGCGAAATCGCCTATTGGGCGGCAGTGCACGCCAAAGGGGGCATGCCGGATTCAGACCGGCTGCTGATCTTGTGCTACCACTCGATCGAAGATCGTTCCGACGATCCCGTGCTTGGCCGATTTGCAGTGTCCAGGCAGGTGTTCGAAGCCCAGCTCGACTCGCTGATCAGCAGGGGTTTTGTGTTTGTCGGAACCAATGCGCTTGCCGCCTTTGTTGCCGGCAACCCCCTCCCCCGACGCGCAGTGCTTCTCACCTTCGATGATTGTTACTCCGAACTACCAGCGATTGCGCGCGAGGTGCTTCGGCCGCGAAAGATCGAGGCGCTCGCTTTCGCTGTAACCGGGATGGCCTCGAACGAATGGGATCGGCAGCGCGGGTCAGCACCCCTTTCGCTGCTATCCAGCGAGCAGCTGCAAGAACTCACTTCGCTTGGCGTTGAAATCGGCTGTCATTCCCGTACGCATCGAGACCTGCGTACGCTGACGGATTCCGAACGGGTAACGGAAACCGCCGGAGCTTTAGAAGACCTGGTCGAAGCCGGCGTCCCGCGTCCGCGCTTCTATGCCTACCCTTTTGGCGATTCCGATCCGGAAAGCCGGGAAGCGGTCCGGAGGGCAGGCTATCTCGGCGCGCTTGGTCTCTCGCAGCGATACGCGAACCGCTCTAGCGATGCATTCGATCTGCCCCGGATCATGGTTTTGGCAAAAGACCGCGGCTGGCGTTTTCGCCTGAGGACCGCGTTCCCTCGTCTCTTTGCGCATTTCCGGCGCAGACTGCCGGGCGTGTAAGGTGAACAACGTGGAGTGGCCCGGAATATGGAGTGAGCTCCACCGCTCACGCTTCAGTGAACTGCCTGCCAACTGCGGAGGGGCTCCAGCCGTGAGCAGCGACCCGGCCCTACGGAATTGGTCTCAGAAGTGGACGACGCCCGATCAACTCCGGATCGAAAGGTATATTGACGGGTTCGATCTCCGCTCGAAGCGGATTTTACACATTGGAATCGGCAACTCCGGTCTCGCTAGCCGGTTTCACGACCGGGTCAGCGAAATCGTCGGGACCAGCATCGACGAGCCGGAGCTACAGTTGGCTCAAAACCTAAACTATTCCAATTACCGCGCTATCCTGCATAACAAATATTCCGGCATGACCGACGAGTTCACCGGTCGCTTTAACTTCATCGTCGAGAATAACCCGACCAGCGCGTGTTGCTGCATGCGTCACTTGGCGGAGCTGTTCCGGTTTCTCGAACTGAAGCTGGCTGAAGACGGCCAGATCGTGACGGATCGCGTCGGGCTGGCGTGGATTCCCGGCGGCGCGCACCTTCGCTGGAGCTTCAATTTCGACGATTTGCAAGCCGTCGCTTCTGTTGTCGGTCTGCAGGCATGGAAGATCAACCGGGACACTTATGTCCTCTCTCGCGATACACCTGCGAAACCGGCATTGGTACCGCGTTTGCGGAGTCTGCTGCGAAGGGTCAGGGGTCTGTTCACGCGAGCGCTGTCCGGAACCCTGTAAACCAAAACCGGAGACAGGTGGTTACCGGCGGCCGCGGCCGTAAATTCGGGGCGTCGCTCTCGCCGTAATCAGCAACAGCGTCGGTAGCGCCATTGTCAGGAATATGTCCTTGGCGCCGTCTCCATATTGCATCATCCGATCCGGCCAATGCTCGACCCACAGATCGACTATCTCATTGAAGAGTATCAGCACGAACAGCACAAGCCACGGAAGCCAGCTGGCGATCGTCCGGCGCGTCACGAAGGCGACGGCCAGCGGACCCGCCCCACCGATCAAGACGTGAATAGCGTCATGGCTAAATCCTGCCGCGTGTTCGATCACAAGTTTCATCTGGTGCCAGTCGGATGCGACGATGGAGAATGCAGCGGCTGCTGAGCTCATCGGCCGATCGTCACATGCCTGGGCCCGGCGTCAGCCGGCGCCGAAGCAGCCTCGACAGGACGGAAGCGCGCTAGGATCGCGATGCAGATGGCAAAGACAGCGGCCATGGCCGATGTTCTCAGCGGGTAATCAACCGCACTGTGCGCCAGGATTGCCGCCGACGCGATTGTTGCCGCCCGCTCGAATGGCGAACTGAGATTCGTCGACCAGATCTGGGCCACCCGCCTGCCCCACCAGGCGAAGAAGGCGAGGATCAGCAGCACTCCGCCGATGCCTAGCTCCAAAGTGAGCTCCAGATAATCATTGTGGGCGTGGTTTACATAGGTCGAATCCACGGTCTCCGGATTCTCGTAAAGCCGGTAAACCTGCGCGAAGGAGCCGAACCCCGTGCCGAAGGGAAAGCTGTGCGCGATGGCCTCACCCGTTGTGCGCCAGATCATTTGCCGCGACTGGAGTGAGACTTCCTTGGCCTCAGACGCCGCGGTCGAATTCAACGGATTGATGCTCAGCGCCGCGACCGCTGCGGCAAGACCCAGAATTGCGATCGGAACGCCCATCCATCGAAAGCGCCATCCGCCTGGAATCATCAATGCTGTGGCAAGCAGGACCGGAACTACCAGCAACAACGCGGCCAGCGAGCGGTTCAGGGCGATGCCGATGAGAATGAGTCCCAAAACTGCCGCAGCGATGGTGATCACGGCGGCGGACTTCCCTCGCAAGCGCCGCTGCGCCTTGCCGGAAAGCAAAAGCGCCGGGACAAATGGTATCGCGGCAAGCAGGAGCGTGCCCATGTGATTGCTGTTGGCGAAGAAGCCTACGGCGCCGGTGTTGGTTATCGGATAGAAATACCAGGCGGAGGCGGATCCGCTCGCGACCTGCAACGCACCGACGACAATAGCGGTCGCGGTCCCGATGAGAAGTGCTCCGGCCACGCCCCTGGCGCTTTCGGCTGCCGCGACTGCAGCAAACAGAGCGAGCGGCGGTATCAGCGCGAACAGGGTTGCGACACTCTCATAGGGTATTTCAGAAATGGATAGCCACGGGCGAGGTATCTCCAGCAGGTCGTAGCCGTGGGCGAGACCTGATCGCCCGGGAAGCCTCGTCCAGAGTTCAGGCGGAAGCGGAATGAGCTGCAGTCCAGCGACCAGCAGCGCCAACAGGACCAGAATAAGCGGTAGCCGGTCGAATCGCGGCAGGCGTTGATGTCCAACCACAGCCCAAATCAAGATGGCTAGACCAATGAGCTGCAGCGCAAAATTGCTCCAAACGCCCTGAACGCTGCCGCCAAGAACGATGCACAGCAACAGGTAGGCCGGGGCGACAAAGTTGCGGAGTTTCCGGCTCATGCACCCAACCTCTGGAGCGCCAGCGGCCCGACCCGCGCATCGACTGTCGCTGGAGAGTCCTCGATATTTCCATCGAGCTCAATTCGCTGAGCGCCGCATGCTTGCGAGGGAACTTCGAAATCGCCCGCTACCGTCCCCGCCGCGCCGCTTGAAAGCGGCAAATCCAGAATCTTCGTCTTTTCCGGCAGACAGTAGATCGACCAAGCCAAGGCCCGGGGATCACCGGAATCCGCAGTGACTGGCAGAGTGAGCCGATACTTCCCCGGCCTTAGGATCAGAGTCTGCTGGGCGAGGGCCGCATTCTCCCGTCCGTAGAAAAGAATCCGAAGACTGCCGTTCTCCGGCTCTGCCACTCCCGCCTCGCTTGCACCGTAGGTCCAGTTGAAGGGGGGTGGATCGTTGCTCTTCCTGAAGGAGGGATTGAACAGACTTACCCCACCGGCATCGCCCGATCCCGTCATCCGCAACCAGGCAGCGAAAGCTTGCGCATACTGTCCTTGCGTTATCATCCCGTCGAGCAGCCTTTCCTGCCAGGCGGGAGCGGGTGCGGATTCGGATCGGGTGCCGCTGGCCACCGACAGGATCAGACCGGCATTCGAAGGATCTTGCGCAAGAAACCACAACACTGGCTGCTCAAGCTGCGGGTTCGTACGAAACACGCTCCGAAGCTGATTGGCCGCACCGGGGTCATGAGAGAATTTGGCAATCGCCGGCGCCAGCTGGTTCGTGGCGGCCGGAACCAGACGCGACAACTCGGCAAGCTCTCGAATGCCTTCTTCCGTGCTGCCGGTCCGCAAATAGAGATCGGTCAAAAGATAATGAGCAGCGACGGATCGGAGTTCCCGCCGTCGAGCTTCTCGATAGAGCTGGTCGGCGTGAGCCAGGTCCCCGCGCTTCTCGGCGAGCGCTCCCTGCACCAGAAACGGCTCCGCAGCGAGAGGCGCCTCGCGCACGAGCTGCCCAATGTCTTGCAGTGTGCCGCCTGAAGGCGTCTTCCCGGCCGCAGCCGCCAATCCCACGTCGCGCATTGAAGTGGCGGTGAGCACTGACGGATGCCCGCCCCAAATCGTCTGCGCCCAATGTGATTCAGGGTCTGCGCGAACGATCGTCTGGCGAAGCAGCAGGGCCGCAAGCACCGCCCCTGCACAAATCGCGGCTGGCCCCCTCAGTCGCATCGGTCGCGGTCGAACGACCTATTCCTCAGCCTGCTTAGGAATCAGCGCAATCTCGCTGCGTTTGCGATCCACGGCACCGTACTTTCCATAACCGTAGCCATATCCATAACCGTATCCGTAAGCGCGCCGTTCCTCCACCGACTTGGAAAGTATCGCGCCTAGTACGTGAGCGCCCGAACGCCGCAGCCTGTTGACCGCTTCGAGCGCCGCCGCCCGCCGGGTCTTCCCGCTTTCGACGACGAACACGACGTTTTTGCAAATTGCTGCGAGAAGGCTTGAGTCCGCCAGACCAAGCACCGGCTGAGCATCGATCAGCACCATGTCGAACTGCGCCGCGGCTTCGCGCAATATTGCCTGAAAACGTCCTGTCGACAGCAGGTCCGCCGGATTTGGCGGCAGCGGACCTGCGCCAAGCAGCCACAGGTTTTCGTACTGTGTAGGCGACACGTGCGCCGAGACCGGCTCATCGTTGGTCAACAACTTGGTCAGGCCGATGTCATCGGACGCAGCCTTGAACGCCGGCTTGCGCAAGTCGCAATCGATCAAAAGGACTGAATTGCCGCGGCGTGCGAAATTCTGTGCCAGGGCAAGAACCGAGGAGGACTTGCCCTCCCCCGAACGCGCGCTACTCGCCAAGAGGATATTTGGAACGCCGCTCTCGGTGCTGAACTGCGCCGAAGCCACTACGGTGGAATAGGCCTCGGAAACGGCCGACCCAGGATCGGTGAGGTCTTGAAGCAGGAAATCCCTGCCGGATCGCTTGGGAATTGAGCCCAGGCATGGAATTCCGAGCTTCTTCCTCACATCGTCGCGAGTCTTGATGGTGTCGCTGATATATTCGAGCACCACCGCAACCCCCAATCCGGCGAGGAAGCCGAGGGTGATTCCGACCAGGAGATTGACGATCAGTCTCGGCTTGTAAGGAGCGGACGGAACACTGGCGTGGTCAACGATCGAAACCGGCGAAGTTCCGATTCCGCCGGCCACTCCCACTTCTTTGTATCTCTGCAAGAGCGCGTTGTAGAGCGCGCGATTGGTGTCGACGTCGCGTTGCAGAATTGCATATTGAATGCTTCGGCCGCGGAGATTCAGGACCTGCCCCTTGAGTTGAGCCACCTTCGCCTGCAGCGCCCGCTCAGCGGACGAGGCCGCTTCATAGTCGGCGCGCAACGAGTTAATTCGCGCACTGCTTACCTGTGAAGCATCCTTGGCGATCTGCTTTTGGAGTTCGTCGATCTCAGAACGCAAGCTAACCATCTCGGGATGGTCCGGCTTCAAGTAGGTGCGCTTGTCCTGGTATTGCGCTTGCAGCGCCGCGAGTTGCTGTTGAAGCGGCTGCGTACTGGTCGCTTCCTGCGAGGTCATGCCGCTGCCAAGAGCAGCCTGATACGCGCCTTGCGCAGCAATCCGCTTGGCCGTTGCATCCGAAAGCGCCTGATTGAGCTGGATCAGAGATTCCCCTTGCGGCGATCCGGCATCCGAGTTCGCCGACGAGCCGGCAGTCGAGTCAGCGGTCGCCGAACTGGTATTGATGATCCCTTGCTGCTGTGCATACTGGACGAGCTGCCGTTCCGAATTTTCAAGTTCTCCTCGGGTCTTCGCAATTTGCCGCTCCAGGAAGTTCCGGGCGTAGGCCGAAGCTTCGTATTTCCGCTGGAGGCTCGAGTTTATGAAGGCATCGGCGACCGCATTTGCGATTTGAGCCGCCAACTGCGGCGATTCCGAACTGTAGGTGTAGCGGATGAGCTCCCCGGTTTCTGGCGGGATGACATCGAGATTTGCAGCAACCTTGGCGGTCGCAATCTGGAGCCTGGTTGCGGGATCGGCCTTGGCCGAAACGAAATTCGGATTGCCCGCAAGGTTCAGATCTTGTGCTACCCGCTCGGCGAGGCTGCGGCTGCTCAACAGGCCAACCTGGGTCGCAACGAAATCCTGCGAGTTCTCCTTGGCGGCGTCGCTCTCACCATCACTCCGGTCGAGGATCGCGACCGTCGGCGGATTGACCTGAAGCGTAACGGCGGCGCGATAACGAGGCGTTGTAATAAGGGTGGCCGCAACCGCAGCTGCGAGACCAGCGGCAATCGTGGCGAGTATGAGCCAGCGCCATTCGACTGCGATGCGCAGCAGAGTGGGGAGATCCAGGATCGGGGTTGATTCCTCACGCTGGAGCGGAGTCCCCACCGCGCCTGATCGATAAGGATCGACCGGCCATGCGCCTTCGTCGGCAAGTGTTAGGTCTCGGTTCACAGCATCACCCGATCATCAAAATGGCCGAAAGAGACCGAGGAACGGGATACTCTGGAAAATCTGCTTTTCAGCGGCCTTGATCGAAGATCCGTCCACAACGATGATGTCTCCCGCATAGACTTGCGGGTCCGGCATCTCGCCATGCCGAATGCTGGCGAGATCGAATGCCGCGGCCTCCCGCTTTCCGTCGATCGTTCGGAAGATCGCCACCCGGTGCGTATTTGCATCCTCGGTCGTGCCGCCGGCAAGAGCAACCGCCTGGATCAGAGTCGTCTGACCAAGCACCGGATAGGCGCCGGCGCGAGTGACCGCTCCGTCGACGGTGACATTCCGGCCAGCCGATGTTTTGATCGCGACGCTGACATCGGGATTCTGGAAATATTTCGCGCCCAGCTTCTCGGTCAGCAACTCCTTCAGTTGCTCCGGTGTGCGGCCGGCGGCTGGCACATCTCCGATCAGCGGCATCGCGATGTTGCCGAGCAGGTCCACCTTGTAGTCGCCGCTAAGATCTTCGGCCCGGAAGACCTTCACCGTCAACGTATCCATCGGCGCGATCTTGTAGTCGGCCGGAAGAGCGGTGATTGCGGGCCCACTCGGGGCAGGCAACGCGACGTTGTAAGGGATAGTCCCTCCACGTGTATCGGCGCAGCCGGCAACGAATAACGCTAAACGGGGGAAAGCGGCTCAGTCCGGACTTTTTCGGACCCGGTTTGGACAAACCACCGATCATCACCGTCGATTGCGAGCGCGGTAAGGATTCCGGTGTGGTAGGCCCCGGTGTCAATGCCAATGCGGTTCCCAGTGATCTCGACATCGGTTCGAATCGTGTGACCGTGCACGACAACGTAGTCCCGCTCGGTTTGATCCTCGAGAAACGGTTCGCGGATCCATCGCAAATCCGTTTTGGATTGCTCCGACAGCTCGATGCCCGGGCGAATCCCGGCATGAACCAAGAGATAATCTCCAAACGACACCGTGTCCGCGAATGTTGAAATAAACGCGAAATGAGCCTCGGGAATTGCCCCCCTAACTTTCGCGGCCGCCTGCACGTCCGCCACACTCGCGAACTCGCGGGCGTCCACCCCATAGCTTGCCAGCGTTTCCACGCCGCCGAAGCGCAGCCAGGAGGGGATCAGCGAGGTTTCTCCGTCGAGAATTCGGAGAAGCACCTCCTCGTGATTGCCCATCAGGAAGAGGGGCGTGGCGAAATCGGGGCGAAATGTCCTCAGCCGCTCGACGACGCCGGCCGAGGATGGGCCGCGGTCGATAAGGTCGCCTAGAAATACGATGATGGTCTTCCTGCGGGGCCTTCCCTGGACATCCGCCTCAATGGATTCCAGCAGGGATTCAAGGAGATCGAGGCGACCATGGACATCACCAACTGCGTACGCGCGATGGCCACGCGGGCCCGAGGGACGCGACCTGGAAAAAAAGAGCTGCCGCCTGGATGAACCCCTCATAGGGAGCCGCCATTGCCAGTGAGACTATTCGGGAGAGCCGATCGCAGAGCAGCGATGTACGCATCGATCACGCGCCGTTCGCTGAACTCGTGCTCGGCCTTTCGCCGTGCCTCGACGCCCATCGAGGCACGCTGGTCAGGCGAAAGTTCCGCAAATCTGATCATCGCGCTAGCAAGCGACGAGGCGGAGCGTGGTTGGCAAAGATAACCGGTGATTCCGTCTTCAATGACATCGCGACATCCTGGAGTATCGGTTCCAATCACGGCCCTCCCCATTGCGCTTGCTTCGAGCAGAGCGCGCGGGAGTCCTTCGCGATAGGAGGGGAGAACGACGCAGTCCGCTGCCGCGATAACGGGTCGCACATCATCTGAAGACCCGAGGAATTGAACCACCTGCTCCCGCTTCCACTGGTCAAGAGTCTCGATGGCAATCGACTTGGGATGAGGCTCCACGGTCCCAAGTGCATTGAAACGCGCGCGGGGCAGCTCACGTTTCACCGTTCGCGCCGCCTCGACAAATTCGCCGATTCCTTTGTCCTTCAGAAATCGCCCGATGAACAGAAAAAGCGGATGCTCATTCCCGGTCGGCGGCTGAACTTCGAAATGCCTGAGGTCGACACCAGAACCGGGAATCACCTCCGATTGGGCTGCGCGGGTGAGGCCACGACTGAGGAACAGGTCGCAATCGTCGCGATTATGGAAGAACACCTTTTCGGCATTTGCAAGTGCTGTCTTGTAGAGCCGCGACAGAACCCCTTCGAGAATTCGACCGCTGAGGAAGCCGGTTCCAAGACCGGTTATGTTGGCGATGACCGGAATTCGATTCCGGTGGGCGGCGATCGAGCCGTAGATGTTGGGCTTTGCCGTAAATCCGAGAAATGCGTCAGGCTTCAGCCGCCTTAGCTGCCGCCAGTAGGAACCCAGAAGCCGAAGATCGGCGGCAGGAGAGAGGCCTCGGGGACTCAGTGCAATAGGGCGAATCGCTACCCCCATCCGCTCCAGTTCGGCTACGCCGTCTCCCGGTGGAACCAGCGCGACAATCTCATAACCCTCTTCAATCAACGCCAGGAGCAAGCCGCGGCGAAAATTCAGCAAATTCCATGCCGAATTGGCGGACAGGGCGAGCAATCGACTCAAGCTACGGCCTCCGGAACGGTCGATGCGCGCGAGCGACAAGGGATATGCACACTGGTGCGCGGTGGCAACAGCCCGTCCCGGATCACCGTCGCTTCAGCAAGCTTTAATCCAAATCACTTAAATCTGTGCTTTCCGTCAGACCGTTTTGGTGGCAAGAGCATCCACTATGAATCGGAGAAGTTCGATGGTGAAAAACAAATCAGGTCTGAAGGTTATTGCCGCCGCTGCGGCCGTTGGCCTTCTGTGGAGCCAGGCCGCAAGCGCCGCCACTCCCCAAATCGCAGCTCCGGTTGATCCACTTGTGGCTCTGAGCGCCCTCGCGACCGCGGGTTCGAGTTCTGCCGTTTGCGGCACGGCTGCACAAAGCGATGTCAACGGCTGCGTCCTGGCGATGAATGATGCGGCCCAACCCGCTGACACGCAAGCCTCGCCACAGGCTTACCCGGGTGCTGCTGGCGCCACTCCTGCTGCCGTAAACATCATTCCGCTGCTGGTGGCGCTTGGAGCGGTGATCGCGGTTGGCGCGATCCTGGTCGGCGGGAGCAGCCACGGAAGCGGCAATCTGACGCCAGTCAGCCCCGCCTGATCGCGAATTGGTTTCGTATTGAAATGGCGGTCGATTCGGCCGCCATTTTCGTTTCAGCCTACTCAGTTGTTCGGCGCGACCAGGCTGAAAGTTGGGATAGCCACTTCAAAAGCGGCGCCGTTCTCGTCCACCATGTGGTAAGTGCCGCTCATCGAGCCAGCCGGCGTATCCAGTGGACAACCTGATACATAATCGAAGCTGCCTCCCGGCGCGATCAGAGGGGTCTCGCCGACGACGCCCTCGCCCTGGATTTCATGCACCGTTCCTCGGCCATCGACGATCCGCCACTTTCGCGACAGGAGCTGCACCGAGATGTCCGACCCGTTCTCTATGCGGATATGATAGGACCAGAACCAGCGGCCGAGCGACGGATTCGATTGTTCCGAAAGATAGCTGACGGCGACCCGAACCGCGATATCGCGGGTGGTTGTCCCGTAGGGGAAGAGAACCGACAAGGTGTCTGCTGAAAATGAGCCCATCTGTTTGAGGTAGGAGTCGGCAATCTCGCAAGCAAGCGTCAGTCTAACGCGTGACGCGTTTCAACCGGTCCACAAGCCGCAAACGCAAGTCGATCACACTTGCAGAGGCGCCGGAAAGCACTTCGCGCTCCAAAAGCCGTCCGGAAATCTCCAGTCCGGCCATAATATCGGGCCAGCCCGCACCGCTGCCGCTCCGGATCGATTCCGGAAGGCGCGGAAGGGCCCTCGCATAGCCAAGCTCCCCAACCACCAACAGTTCAAGCCTGACGAGCGCCGATGCCCAACCGCTTGCCGCCGGCGCCGCCTCGACCGCATCGAGGAAAGCGGACGCAGCCGCATGGAGAGCCGGATACGGTTGCTGTTCCGGCAAACTCGCCGCGATCAACGTGGTCGACCATTCGACCGCCGCCGCGGCCAGCGGCTCCGTCAGAACGGGTGCACGGCTGCGAACGAGTTCGATCGACGCCTGCGGAAGCTGGGTGTCCGTTCGCGAGCGGAGCTGAACTGAAACCAGATTTCCGGGAATCAGGATCGGCCGCATCCGCCGCCCGCGAGCGCCTCGGACAAAGGCAGCGACAAGCCCATGCCCCGGAGTCAGCAGCCGGACGATTCCGCCATGTTCGCCGTGGGTTCGCAGGGCGCAAACGATGGCTTCGCTGTCGATTCGAGTGCTCATCCGCCTGGGTGGAAATAATCGTAGAGCTGGCGGGCTGTGGCCCTGGATATTCCTGGCGCCCGTTCCAGATCTTCGAGAGCAGCGCCCTTGACCGCCCTCGCTGTTCCGAAGTGCATCAGCAACGCCCGCTTACGGGTTGGGCCGATCCCCGGAACATCATCCAGCGACGATGTCGTAAGGCTCTTTGCCCGCTTCTGCCGGTGCGTGCCGATCGCAAATCGGTGCGCCTCGTCCCGCAACCGCTGGAGATAGAAGAGAAGCGCGGAATTCGTCGGCAGCGTGATTTCGCGGCCGCCCGGGAAATGAAACACTTCGCGACCCTCGCGGCCGTGATGCGGCCCCTTGGCGACTCCGACCACCGGAACGTCGTGAACGCCCATCTCCTCCATCACCTCACAGACGGCGGATAGCTGACCTTTGCCACCGTCGATCAGGACGAGATCCGGCCACTCGCCGCTCGCCCGCTCCGGGTCCTCTTTCTCCAACCGGCCGAAGCGGCGCTCCAGCACTTCGCGCATCATCGCAAAATCGTCCCCCGGCGCGGTTTCGGGCCGCCTGATGTTGAACTTGCGATAAGAATTTTTCCGAAAACCATCGGGGCCAGCGACGATCATTGCGCCAGTGGCGTTCGTGCCCATGATGTGGCTGTTGTCGTAGACCTCGATCCGCTTCGGCACCTCGGCAAGCTCGAATGTGTCGGCAAGTTCGGCGAGGATCTTGCTCTGGGTCGCGCTTTCGGCGAGCCGCCGGTCCAGCGCCTCCTCGGCGTTTCGCTTTGCCTGCTCGATCAGCTTGGCCCTCGCTCCGCGCTTGGGCTGCTCGATCGCGACGGCATGCCCGGCGCGCTCGCATAGCGCCTCTTCCAGAAGCTCGCGATCGGACAGGTCGCGGTCGAGGAGGATCCGCTTCGGCGGCGGGACCTCCTCGTAAAACTGGACGAGAAAGCTCGAGAGAACATCAGCTTCTGGAACTTCATTGGTATGGGCGGGGAAGAAAGCCCGGTGCCCCCAATTCTGCCCGCCGCGGATGAAGAAGCCTTGGATCGACATCGTTCCTGCCTTGCAGGCGAGTGCAAAGACATCGGCGTCGCCCAGTCCCTCTGCGTGGACCGTCTGGCTGCCCTGGACATAGGTCAGCGCCCGGAGCCGATCGCGGTAGACGGCGGCGAGCTCGTAGTCCTGCTTGTCGGCGGCCTCAGCCATGAGCCGCCCGAGCCGCTCCTGCACCCCAGTCGAACGGCCGGCGAGGAACGCCTTCGCCTCCTTCACCAGCTCCGCATAGCCGCCCTCGCTGATCCGTCCGACGCAAGGCGCCGAGCAACGGCGGATCTGGTAGAGCAGGCAGGGTCTCGACCGGTTTTCGAAAAAGCTGTCTGAACAGCTCCTTAGAAGGAATATCTTCTGAAGTGCGTTAAGTGTTTGGGCAACCGAACCGGCGCTTGCGAACGGTCCGTAATAGTGGCCCTTCACCCGCCGCGCACCGCGATGCTTCTGAACCCGCGGGAAGGCATGATCCTCTCGCAGCAGGATGAAGGGGAAGCTTTTGTCATCGCGGAGGAGGACGTTGTACGGCGGCCGGAAGCGCTTGATCAGCTGCGCCTCGAGCAACAGCGCCTCAGCTTCGGTGCGGGTGGTGACGATCGTCATCGACCGAGTCTGCGACACCATCCGCTGAAGCCGCTTCGGAAGCTTGGCGACCTGCGTGTAATTGGTGACCCGATTCTTCAGCGCCCGGGCCTTGCCGACGTAAAGCACGTCGCCGCGCGCATCCTGCATCCGGTAGACCCCGGGACGGACCGGAAGGGTCTTCAGCACCTCCCGGATCGCGGCGACGCCCTTCTCGAGGTCGGGCTGTTCCGCACCGCGCACGGCGTAAGTCGCCTGCTCCTCATTGAAGCGGTTCGATGCGCCGGGAAGGTCGGGACGGTCAGCCTTGGTCACAACCCTCGAAATAGGGCGTAGCGACGACGAGCGCGAGGGGTCAGGCGGCCGCCCTCGCCTCTTCCTCCCGGTCCAGCATCCATTCGACTGCGGCGCGGGCGTGGATCGCTGTGGTGTCGTAGACCGGGAGCACGTTGGCGCGGGCATCGACCGCAAGCACCAGCTCGGTGCAGCCGAGGACGACTGCCTGAACCCGCTGCCGCGACAGCTCGACGATCAGCGTCTTCAGCTTGCGCTGGCTGTCGCGGATGACTTGGCCCGCTGCCAGTTCCTCGTAAATGATGCGATCCACCTCGGCGCGCCACTCCGGCGTCAACTCCTGGACGATGATCCCACGCTCCTCGTAAGCTTCGCGGGCGAAGGGTTCGGTCATTGTGAAACGGGTGCCAAGCAAAGCGATCCGGCTGCGGTGATCTGCGACCAACTCGGCGGCCGTCGCCTCACGGATGTCGATCAGCGGCAACCCGGTAGCTTTGCGCACCAGGTCGGCTGATTTGTGCATGGTGTTGGAGGCGAGCAGAATGCCCTCGGCTCCCGCATCCTTCAGCCGCTCGGCAGCCCCGGCGACGACGCGGTCGACGGCTTTCCAATCACCACTTCGGTGATACCGCGCATAGTCGGTCTCGAAATCTAGGCTTTCGATCACCAGCCTCGCACTGTGCAGCCCACCGAGACGCTTGGCTACCGCGCGGTTGATGTGATCGTAATAGAGAGCCGTCGAGGACCAGCTTGTCCCGCCGACGATTCCGAGCTTCCGCATGATGTCTTCCCCCGGCACGCCCCACCGGCGACCGGCTGGGGGCTTTAACCCAGATGCTATTGTGGCGAACGCCGGCTTAACCCTTCCCGAATCAGCCGAGGTTCTTGACGATCTCTTCAACCATTTTCTTGGCGTCGGAAAGAAGCATCATCGTGTTATCGCGGTAAAAAAGCTCATTATCAACACCTGCGTAGCCGACCCCACCCATCGACCGCTTCACGAACAGCACAGTGCGAGCCTTTTCGACGTCCAGCACCGGCATTCCGTATATTGGGGAACTCTTGTCGGTCTTGGCGGCGGGATTGGTCACGTCATTGGCGCCGATGACGAAAGCGACGTCTGTCTGCGCGAACTCCGAGTTGATGTCCTCCAGCTCGAAGACCTCGTCGTAAGGGACGTTGGCTTCGGCGAGGAGGACGTTCATGTGGCCCGGCATTCGCCCAGCGACCGGGTGGATCGCATATTTGACCCGAACGCCCTTGGACTTGAGCAGGTCGGCCATTTCGCGGAGCGCGTGCTGCGCCTGGCTGACCGCCATTCCGTAACCGGGAACGATAATCACCTGGTCCGCCTGCGCCATCAGGAACGCAGCGTCCTCGGCCGAGCCGCGCTTCCAGGGGCGGTCGATGGCGGCGGAGTCGCCGCTGCTCGAAACCGCGCCGAACCCACCGGCGATCACCGAGATGAAGCCCCGGTTCATCGCCCGGCACATGATGTAGCTGAGGATCGCGCCGGAAGACCCGACCAGGGCTCCGGTGATGATCATCGCGCTGTTGTGCAGCGTGAAGCCCATCGCCGCCGCGGCCCAACCGGAATAGCTGTTCAGCATCGAGATCACGACCGGCATGTCGGCGCCGCCGATCGGGATGATCAGGAGGAAACCGATCGCGAAGCTGAGCCCCATGATCGTGAAGAAAATCGCCGGCGCCTCATCCTGGGTGAAGTAGGCGATCAGGATCAGGATCGCGGCCAGCGTGCCGAGGTTGATCACATGCCGGAGCGGCAGGAGGATCGGCTTGCCCGACATGTTGCCGTTGAGTTTCAGGAAGGCGATCACCGATCCGGAGAAGGTGATCGCGCCGATCGCGACTCCGAGGCCCATCTCGATGCGGCTCTGCGGGAAGATGCTGACGAAGGACGGCGTGGCGATTGGCGTGATGCGTACTCCGATCCCGAACGCCTCGGGATTGAGGTAGGCGGCCGCGCCGACCAGAACCGCGGCCATTCCGACGAGGCTGTGGAAGGCGGCAACCAACTGCGGCATCGCCGTCATCTGGATCTTGCGGGCGGTGACGAGCCCAATCCCGCCGCCGATCACGATGGCCGCAGCAATTCCGTAGATCGTGGGCCAATCGATCTGCATTCCTCTGTAGATCCAGTTTGGTAGCCCCGGCTCCGCCTCGAACGGCTGACTATAAAACGGGTGCTTGGGGACGTGCGTGATGAGCGTCGTCCCGACCGCGATCGTCATTCCGATCATGCCGAGGCGGTTGCCGCGACGGCTGCTTTCTGGGCTCGACAGGCCACGAAGCGCGAGGATGAAGCAGACGCCAGCGATCAGGTAGGCGAGGAGCACCCAGGCGGGTTGCTGAACCGCCGCCTCATGCATGAGTCTTGTCTCCCTGCGGGGCTGGCCGCTCCTTCTTCTTGTACATCGCCAGCATCCGCTGGGTGACGGCGAAGCCGCCAAAGATATTCACGCTGGCGAGCGCGACCGCGACGAGGCCAAGCCACTTTGACGTCACGCTGCCCGCCGCCGCCGAGGCAATCAGTGCGCCGACCACGATAACCGAAGAGATTGCATTGGTGACGCTCATCAATGGCGTGTGCAGCGCCGGAGTCACCGACCACACGACGTAATAGCCGACGAAGCAGGCCAGAACGAAGATCGACAGGATCGAAATGAAGTCCATCAGCGCCTCTTCTCCTCTGGAAGTTTGCTAACTTTGCTCCTCAACACGCGCGCGCGCTCGTTCGCGCGAGAGATATCCAACTGCTGTATTGGAAAGCGCGGCGGCAAACTCATCGCGGACAGTCATGCACAAATCACGGCTATAGGACAGAGGCAAGTTGCTAAACCGCCAGCGACTCCCCTTCGTAAACGGTGTTAAAGTTTCCTATTTCCTAACCTTTCGGCGGCAAGGGGTTTCAAAGGACATCGGAGCAGGCGCCGCCCCGTGCACACGCGCGAAGACAAAAGGCCGGAACGTAAGCCGTGGCGGCTGCTGCTGTGGATGGCGGTCGTGGGGCTGGTTTTTGGCCTGTTCTTCACGCCCAATCCGCTCGAAGACGTCCTGCGGGGTCTGCGCAATCGGTCTCACCGACATGGTGCGAGTGGCGACATAGTCCTTGTCAAGATCGATAACGAGTCGCTCCAACAGGTCGGCCGCTGGCCTTGGCCTCGGCGCGAATTTGCTCAACTCGTGAATCAATTGACGAAGGCCGGCGCAAAGCGGATTTTCTTCGATGCCCAATTTTATGCTGCGACCGATGCTGCCGATGACCAGGCATTTGCTGATGCGATCAAACAATCCGGACGCGTTGTGCTGCCAATCGGAAGTTCTCTTCACGCGGGGAGCACGACTGCGGATCAACCGCCTCTGCCTGCGCTTGCCGCCCACGCGAAGCTGGCAACGATCAGTTGGGAATATAACTATCAGAACGCCGTCTGGAAAATCCCGTATGGTTTGAATTCAACGGTCGGCGCAGTCCCAAGCTTTGCGTCGATGCTTTCCGGGCGGAGAAGTCATCCAGGTAACACTTTCACCGTCGACTATTCGATCGAACCGCAATCAATTCCAACGGCGTCAGCCGGTTCGATTTTGAATGGCGCATTTGATCCGCGGCAAGTTCGCGGGAAGGACGTGGTAGTCGGGGCAACAAGCAACCTCACCGGTGACGTCTATTTCATACCTGGTTTTACGCAGGCTGGTGGTGCGTACATCCACATAATCGGGGCAGAAACGCTGAAGCGAGGCATGCCGATAGACCTCGGGTGGGCGCCGGATTTCATCCTGAGCCTCATAGTCGCGGCAGCTGCTCTGCTTCGCAAACGCGCCTTGGAACAAGGCATAATCCTTGGCACAGCGGCAGTGTTTCTGCTCCTGGGAACAGCGTTCTTCGAAGCTCACCTCATTTTTCTCGACATTACACCAAGCCTACTGGTCGTGTCCTGGGTCGGCCTATCACTTACCTCACGATATTTCAGGCGGCGCGGGTTTGTGAATGAGATCTCGGGCTTGCCAAATCTGGTGGCGCTTCGGTCGCACAGTGAAGGACGCAACAACGCGTTAGTGGCCGCGCGAATTCTGAATTTCGTGGAAATCGCTTCCGCGCTTCCCGCTGACAAGGAACGGCAGCTTGTCGAACAGATCGTCGGCCGTCTAACCGTCGGAGCACCAAACCGAATCCTGTTCCACGGCGACGGGGGGATTTTCGCGTGGTTCGACGATCCGACAACTCCGTTCGGGCATCATCTTGAGGCCCTTTCTGCATTATTCCGCAATCCGGTGAAGGTCGATGGATCAAGCGTCGACGTTTCGGTTGCTTTCGGTGTCGAGATCGGCAGCGGCCGGTCGCTGGCAAACCGTTTCGCCAGCGCCCTGGTCGCAGCCGACGAGGCTGCGCACCATGGCCTCAAATGGAAATATCACGACCCGGAGAGCCTGGAGAACGCATCCTGGAAGCTATCGATGCTCGGGCAGCTCGACGAGGCTATCGACCGGGGCGAGGTGTGGATCGCGTTCCAGCCGCAGCTGGACCTCAGCACCAACAGGATCACCGGCGCCGAAGCGCTCGCGCGCTGGACCCATCCGGAGAAGGGGCCGATTGCGGCAAGCGAATTCGTCGCCGCAGCCGAACAGAGCGATCGTATCGGAAAGCTCACCGCGTTCGTTCTTGAGCAGGCCATCTCTACTGCCGCAGCCATCAATAAACGCGGCGCCAGATTCGATGTCGCCGTCAATCTTTCCGGCAAACTTCTCTCCGATAAGATGCTAGTCAAGAAAGTTGCTCTTCTACTGCAACGTCACGGCCTAGACCCCACGCACCTGACTTTGGAACTTACCGAGAGCGCGGCACTTACCGAAGAGGGCCAGGCGCTCGATTCGCTGACTCAGCTTCGCGATATGGGCGTGACGATCTCTATCGACGATTACGGTACCGGATTTTCGACTCTGGAATATCTGCGCACCATCCCGGCTGCGGAGATCAAGATCGACCAGAGCTTCGTCAAAGGCATGGCCGACAACCGCAGCGATCGATTGATGGTTCAATCGACGATCGCCCTCGCTCATTCGCTCGGCCGGCGTGTCGTAGCTGAGGGGGTGGAAAATCGCGAACTACTCGACATGCTTATCGAGATGGGCTGCGACGTCGGCCAGGGCTTCGTTATTGGCCGCCCGATGAGCCTCGAAAGCCTGAGACGTCGCCTCTCCGCGACAGGCCGCCAGGCAGCCTAGCCTTCTAAAAATTAATCAGAATTGGGCCGGCTTGAGCCGCGTAGCTTCGCGCGTCCATGCCATCTTTGGTTAATGAGTTGCTAACCAAGATCATTAAGGTTAATATCGCCCGTCGAATCAAAGAATTCAAAAGGGGCGATCCCATGAAGAACAGACCTACCCGTTGGAATTTTTGGACATGGGCGCTGGGCGGCGGCAGCGGCAGCGGCGGCACGAGCGCCTAACCAGCTGATCTGAAGAATTGCGAAGCGCCTGCTCGTTGAGCGGGCGCTTTTGCGCGTCTGCGCAACTCGACTTGAAGCGCGTCGTTCGGTAACCAAATGCTGCAACAGAAAATCGGCACGCTTCAGGTTCGGGCGCCAAAAGTAGGCCTTCACGAAATCACTGGCGATGTTGAGCGTTGGCTCAATTCGCAGGCTACCGGCGATGGGTTGCTTACCCTCTTCTGCACCCACACATCGGCATCCCTGTTGATCCAGGAGAATGCTGCCCGCGCCGCACGTCGGGATCTCGAGGACTTCTTCGCCCGGATCGCGCCGGAGGACCGATCGCTCTACACCCACAATGACGAGGGCGCGGACGACATGCCCGCGCATATCCGAAGCGCGCTCACTCAGACGCAGCTATCGATCCCGGTGCAGGATGGCAGGATGATGCTCGGTACCTGGCAGGGCATTTATCTCTTCGAACATCGCCGCGAGCCGTCCACGCGCCGGATAGCGCTGCACCTGATCGGCGAACCGGCCTAGCTGAAGCGGACTGGGCTTAGCGCTTCCAGGGTCACCGTCGCAGCGGGCCATGGCGTTGCGAGGATCAGCGATTTGGCAATCTCTGCCATCATCGGCGACGTCTGGAGCCCGAATCCGCCCTGCCCCGCCAGCCAGAAGAACCCCTCCGCATCTGGGGCGAATCCCACAACCGGATGCCGATCCGGCGCAAAAGACCGGAGCCCCGCCCAGCGGCTATGAATGCGCTCAACCTTAACGGTGGTCCGTTCCTCCATCCGATGAGCGGCAAGAGCGGCCTCGTAATCGTCGGGCTGCGCATCGGTGGGCGCGCTCGGCACCTCGTCCATCGGTGAAGCGAACAACCGCCCCGATTCCGGCGCGAAATAGAGTTCGTCCCCGACCGTCTTGGTGAACGGCCAGCCGGAGAGATCCATGCCCGCCGGAGCATCGAAGGTGATGATGGTGCGCCGCTTCGGCTGAAGGCCGATTGGCCGCACGCCGGCGAGCTTGGCGACTTCGTCGGCCCAGGCGCCGGCCGCATTGACGACGATCGGGGCTTCGAACTGCTCGCCCTTCTCGCTCTCAAGCTGCCAGGCATCGCCAGCACGTTGAAAGGAGGCGATTCGAGTATCGGTGACGATCTCGCCGCCGCGATTGCGCAAGGTCCGGGCATAGCCCTGCAGCAGCGCATGCGGATCGAGCCGAAGCCCATTGTGGTCGACAATCCCCGCGACCGAGCCGCCGTCGCCCACATTGAGTACCGGGCACAGTTCGAGCATCTCGCGTTCACCAACGCGCTCCAGGGTCGCGAAAGGTGCGATTGCCGCGTCCAGTTCGTCCAGGGCAGCAAGTTCGCTCGCGCGCGCGTGGATGAGCACCGGCATTCGCCGGCCCAGCGATATGCCCGCAAAGCTCTCCGGCGGCTGGTCGAAGAACGGGCGACTGGCGAGAGTCAGCGCCCGCACAAGCGGGTTGCCGAGCGCGTAATGCAGCATGGTCGCGCTTCGGCCGGAGGAATGGAAACCGATTTGCTCTTCGGCCTCCAGGACGGTGACCCTGGCCTGTTCGCTCAATGCTGCGGCGGCCGAGAGGCCCCCTACGCCGCCGCCGATGATCAGGATGTCGGAAGTGCTGGCCGTGTCAGGCTCCCAACAGCCGTTCGTTGACGACCGCACCATCCTTGGTCAGGCGGATCGCCTTCACGATCTCATCATCATCAGGAAGTTCGGGCGCGTTCTTTTCTTTGTCCCAGGAAGCGCTGAGGAAGTTATATAAATTCCGCGAGAAGAGGGCCGAAGCATCGGCCGCCAAGGTCCGCGCGAGATTGGACGCGCCGATCACTGCGACGCCGTGCTTCTCGACCGTTTCGCCGGCAATGCAGCCCTCGACATTGCCGCCAGCTTCCGCGGCGAGATCGACGATCACGCTTCCCGGCCGCATGGTCGCCAGCTGCGCATCGCTGATCAGCCGCGGCGCAGGTCTTCCCGGGATCAGCGCAGTCGTGATCACGATGTCCTGCTTGGCGATGTGCGAGGAAATGAGCTCCGCCTGCGCCTTGCGATACTCATCGGACATTTCGGTCGCGTAGCCGCCCTGCCCTTCGCCCTCGATCCCGGCGACATTCTCGACGAAGATCGGCTTGGCGCCGAGCGACTGGATCTGTTCTCTGGTTGCGGAGCGGACGTCGGTGGCGCTGACCTGAGCCCCAAGCCGCTTTGCGGTGGCGATCGCCTGGAGCCCCGCGACTCCGACCCCCATCACGAACACTTTCGCAGGACTGACAGTACCTGCCGCCGTCATCATCATCGGGAACGCGCGTCCGAATGCCGCTGCGGCATCGACAACCGCCTTGTATCCGGCGAGATTGGATTGCGACGACAGAATGTCCATGGATTGCGCCCGCGTGATCCGCGGCATCCATTCCATCGCCAGCGCCTGCAGACCGGCTTTAGCGTAGCCTTCGACTGCGGCCTTGCGTCGAAGCGGATCGAGCGCCCCGACGAGCAACGCGCCAGTGTTCGCACCTTTGAGGTCGCTCGCGTCCGGTCCGTTGATGCAAAGGATGATCTCAGCGCCGGAAAGAGCAGCCGCACGATCACCGAGCTTGGCTCCAGCCGACTCGAAATCGGTGTCCGAAATGCCCGCCGCAGCTCCTGCGCCAGTCTCAACCGCTATGTCCGCGCCCAGCCCGGCAAATTTCTTCACCGTTTCAGGAATTGCCGCGCAGCGGGTTTCACCCGCGGCCTCCTCCTTCAGGACAGCAATCTTCATCCCCGCGACCGGGTCAATGGATGATCCAGAGAACGATAAACGCGGAGATGACCGCCGCGATGGCGCCCCATTTGAACAGGCGGGTGAACTTCTCGTAATCGTGGACGTGCCGCGCCATCTCCTGCGTCGGAGGGTTGGTCAAAATCGGATCTTCTTCGGCCATGCTGAACCCCTGTGGCTGCGGTTTGAGAGGTCCATATCAAGCGAACGCCCGCACCCCAAGAGCGAAACCGCAGCTTAACGTTTCTCGACTATGCTTTGACCATGCGGGAAGAGATCATCCGTTCGCTACTGCTGGTCGACGCCGATGCGGGCGAGCGCCGGCAGATTTCGGCGATTGCCAGCCGTGCCGGATGGACGGTGGTCGGCGCCGATGGCGTCGAGACCGCCGTTGCCATCCTTCGCGGACCCTATGGGGCGGAGGTCAAGGTCGCCCTGCTCGGCAATTGGGATCGCGACAGCGCTGCAAGAATTGTGGACGGGCTCCGCTCGTGCAGGGCCGGATTGCCGGTCATTGTCCTCACGGAAAACAACGCCGTTCCGGTCGCGCTGGAAGTCGTTCGCGCCGGCGCGACCGATTTCCTCGAAAAACCCGTCGCACCCGAAAGACTGCTGGAGGCACTGGCCGCGATCGCAGACCGCCGCCGCCCGCCGGGCGAACTGACCCCGGTCATCGAGAAGCTATCGGCGCCGCTTTCGCTCGACCAGCTGGTTGGCGCAGCGCCTGCCTTTCGAAGCGCGCTTGCTGTCGCCGCGAAGGCCGCGCGCAATCGCCTGCCGATCCTGATTGTCGGCGAAGCGGGGACCGGCAAGGAAACGCTGGCCCGCGCCATTCACGCCGCCAGCCTTCGGGCTCACGCACCGCTGGTCGCAGTCGACTGCCGCGCAATGGCGCCGAACGCTGCCGACAGCACGTTGTTCGGCTATGAAGCGGGCGCATTTGCTGGCGCATTCCAAGCCAAGGCGGGCAAGATGCTGGAGGCGAACACCGGGACATTATTCCTGGACGAGATCGCTTCGCTGCCCGCCGACACCCAAGAGAAGCTGGACCGCACCCTTGCGACGGGGGAAGTTCGTCCGGTTGGCTGCAACGGCAGCAACTCCATCGATGTTCGGCTGATCGCCACAAGTTCACAGGATTTGCCCGAACAATTCAACCAGCTGCTGCGCGATAGAATCTGCACGACTACCGTGCACCTTCCGCCCCTTCGCGAACGCAGCGGCGACATTCCCGCTCTCGCCCGCCATCTTCTCACTCGTTTCGCGCAACAGCAGCTGATTCCGCCGGTCAGCATCGACAATGGCGCGCTAACGGTGCTTATGCGTTACGGTTGGCCAGGCAACGTCCGCCAGCTTGCCAGTGTGCTCCTGCGCGCAGCCCTGGAGTGCAAAGGGGCGCTTACCACCGACGACTTTCCTCACATTGCGACACAAACCCGGTTTGCCGGCCGAGTTGCGGACGTCACTCCGCAGATCAGCCGCCAATCGAGTGAAGCTGCCGTCACAGGCGGTCCGGGCGTCACCGTTTTCGGCGACGACGGGCATATGCGCCCGCTTGAAGACATCGAGGCGGACATCATCCGCCTCGCCATCGGCCACTACCGCGGGCGGATGACCGAAGTGGCGCGGCGGCTCGGAATCGGCCGGTCGACACTCTACCGCAAGCTCGGCGAGATGGGGATCGATACGGCCGCGTAGCGGCCGAGCGCAGCGACGCCGACGCGCTGGTTCGGTTGGCCTGGATGGGACAAGCCATCCAAACGCGTCGCCGGAGCAGCGCGAAGAGACGGCAAGCGAAGGATGGCCTGCGGCGAAGCCGACAGGACCGACGTCACGCGATTCATTCGCGTGGCGGCACTACAGAACAGACTGGGCCCCCTCCACCAGCTTCGCTGGTCCCCCTCCCCGTTCCGGGGAGGATCATCGCGCCGTGAGCGCCTGATCCCGCATCCCGCGCCAAACCTTTAGCGCTTGCACCGTTTCCGGAACATCGTGGACCCGGACGACCTGTACCCCCTGCTCCACCGCCTTCAGCGCGAAGGCGATGCTGCCGCCGAGGCGTTGATCGGCGGGCGCTTCGTTGGCGAGCGCGCCGATGGTGCGCTTTCGGCTGGCGCCAAGCACCAGAGCGCAGCCGAGCGAATGGAAGAGCGCCAGATTGTTCATCAGCTCGAGATTGTGCGCGAGCGACTTGCCGAAGCCGAAGCCGACATCGATCAGGATCCTGTCGCGCGCGATTCCCGCTTCCTCGGCCTCGGCGATCCGCTCCTCGAGCCAGCAATAGACCTCGACGACCACGTCCTCATAGCGGGGATCGTGGTGCATCACCTCGGGCTTGCCCTGGTGATGCATCAGCACAACGGGAACTCCGGCGGAGGCGACAACGTCCGACGATCTGAGGTGGTAGGTGAGCGCCGAAACGTCGTTCACCATGCGCGCGCCAGCTTCCAGCGCTGCCGTCATGACGTCAGCTTTGCGGGTATCGATCGAGACTGCTGCGCCGGCTGCGGCGAGTTGGCGAACGACCGGGATCGCGCGTTCGATCTCGTCGCCTTCCCAGACGGGCTTGGCGCCTGGCCGGGTGGATTCCCCGCCGACATCGATGATCGCCGCGCCCGCCTCGGCCATTCGAGCGCCCGCCTCGGCTGCGTTCGCGGCGGCGGCGAACTGGCCCCCGTCGGAAAAGCTGTCAGGGGTGGCATTGACGATCCCCATCACCTGCGGCTGGTCGAGGCGGATGGTCCGGGAGCCGAGTTCGAGCGACGCGCGCAGAGTGGTCAGGCGCTCCCATTGAGATGAGAGTTCATCATCAAGACGATCGTGAAGCTGTTCAATAGGAACGAGTTCTGCCGAAACGCGGCGATTACCTTCGATCGTCAACACCTCGACCGCTGAGAACCAGCACAGCCCGCCAGCAAGCCGCGCTACCTTGCCGTCATTGCCGAACGGCGAGTCGACGAAGGCGGTCGGGCGGATGAGAGTTCGGATCATTCAAACGTCATTGCGAGGAGTGAAGCGACGAAGCAATCCGGGAGATAATTGGGATTCACGCAAAGGCGCGAAGGCACAAAGAAAAGGCTGTCTAGTTCGCGCCTTTGCGCCTTGGCGTGAAACAAAGCAGTTGATCCCCCGGCTACGCTTCGGACGACGAAAGATGCTTTTGTCTAAACGCGTCCAGCGGCTCCAGTGAACCGCCGCTAGCCACATGCCAGAAGGTCCAGCCGTTGCACGATGGCGCACCCTGGAGCGCGGCGCCGACCTTGTGGATCGAGCCCGAATGCGGACCCGACTCGATGGAACCGTCCGCGCGAACGCGAGCCGAGAAGCGCCCCTTGGCGTCCGTCAACTCCGTGCCCGGCGGGCAAAGGCCGCTTTCCACAAGCAATCCGAAGGCAACACGCGGCGCGGAGCGCTTGTCAGCCATTGTCGCCATCGCGCTCTCGTCGAGCGGCAGAGTCGAGTCGATCCGCTCCCTCGCGACCTTCACATAGGCTCGCTCGCGCTCGATCCCGATCCAGCGGCGCCGAAGCCGCCGCGCCACCGCTCCGGTGGTTCCGGTGCCAAAGAAGGGATCGAGCACGACGTCGTCCGGCTTGGTGCAGGCGAGCAGGATCCGGTAGAGCAGGCCCTCCGGCTTCTGCGTCGGGTGCGCCTTCGCCCCGTCCTCGCCTTTCACCCGCTCCGCGCCTGCGCAGATCGGGATCAGCCAGTCCGATCGCATCTGCAGGTCGTCGTTGAGCGCCTTCATCGCGCGGTAGTTGAAGGTATAGCGCGCCTTTTCGTCCTTCGAGCACCAGAGCAGGGTCTCGTGCGCGTTGGTGAAGCGGGTGCCGCGGAAATTCGGCATCGGGTTGGTCTTGCGCCAGACGATGTCGTTCAGGATCCAGAAGCCCTCGTCCTGCAGCAGCGAGCCGACGCGGTAGATATTGTGATAGCTGCCGATCACCCAGATCGTGCCATCGTCCTTGAGGATCCGGCGAGCCTCGGCGAGCCATTCCCGGGTGAAGTCGTCATAGGCAGTCAGGCTGTCGAACTTGTCCCAATCGTCGTCGACGGCATCGACACGGCTGCCTTCGGGGCGGAACAGGTCGCCGCCTAGCTGCAGATTGTAGGGCGGGTCGGCAAAGATCATGTCGACCGACTTGGCCGGAAGCTTCGCCATCTCGGCAATGCAATTGCCCTGAAGGATGGTGTCGAGCGGAAGCTCGCGCTTTTCGACGCGGCTTCGGCGCGGCCGCACCTCCGGCTCCGGTACGCGGGCAAGCAGGTTCATAAAGTTAGGCCCCCTGGTGAGCCGGCGATGGTGAGTCAGCCGTGACTCGCGGTCAAGCGTGCTCGGCCTGCTTGGAGATTGGGGGCCGCTAGATCGGGATGACGGACGAGGGCTGCATCACAACATGTTGAGTTTGGATGGATTCGGTGGACTCAATAGCTGGTGTGTGTGACTCGAAAGACTCGCTTTCGGGCATTTTGATCAGTTGAAGCTCGGGTTGGGCATGACCCAGTTCGATCGCCCGGATCGGGGCGAAGCTTCGGCGGTGGAGCGGGGTCAGCCCGCGCTCGCGAAGGCCGCGGTAATGCTCAGGTGTTCCGTAACCGCGGTTGGTCTCCCATCCATAGCCGGGATATTGCACCGCCCACTCCGCCATCATCCGGTCGCGGGTCACCTTGGCGATGATCGAGGCGGCGCCGATCGATCGGCATTTGGCGTCACCGTCTACGATCGCCTTCGAGGGCCGATCCCAGCGCGGAGTCGCGTTGCCGTCGACCAGCACCCAGGCGGGCTCGATTTCCAGCGCCTCAACCGCGCGAGTCATCGCCAACATCCGCGCCCAATAGATATTGATTCGGTCGATCTCCTCGACCGAAGCGACTCCGACGCCCCAGGCGCTGCACTTCACCAGTCTAGCGTAAAGCGCTTCGCGCTTTTCCAGCGGCAGGTTCTTGCTATCGTCGATCCCGCGCGGAAATTTGTCGCGATTGAGGATGCAGGCGGCGGCGACGACAGGGCCCGCGAGCGGTGCGCAGCCCGCTTCGTCCACGCCGGCGAGAGGCTGGGGATAATCGAGTTCGAGCTTGAACGAGCAACGGCGCGGCATCGAGTCGCCATGCTACAGCGATCCGTTCCCGTCATTCCAGCGAAAGCAGACACTTGGCATTTCTTTGTTGTGGATTAGGGTGTCGCTGCTCGGCACCGGTGACAAAAGGGGGAAATCGCATGCGTGCCGCGATATTTAGATGGATTGGCGCCGGAATGGTTGCGACGACCGCAGCGGGGCTGGCCGCGCAGATCGCGTCAGCTCAACCCAGTTCCGTACAAATGACGCCCGAAGCCCGCGCCTATCTCGATCACGCAATCGAGCTTTTCCGGGAGATGCATATCAATGCATCGAAAATGAACTGGCCTCAGCTGAGCGAAGAAGCTTACCGCACCGCCGCGGGCGCGAAGAGCACGGCGGATACCTATCCTGCCATCAGGCTGATCATCAAAGAACTTGGCGAGAAGCATACGTCTTTTGCCGATCCGGACCAGGCAAAGGCGTGGGAAACGGGGCAATCCAGCGGCAAGGCGACTCCCGCTCCGTTCCGCCCTCCCGAAGCACAGCGGCTTGCCAACCGCATAGGCGTAATCCGCCTTTTCGATTTCATGGGTTCTCCTTCGGAAGGCCAGCAATATGCTGAAGTCGGCAAGCGGGAAGTGGCCCGGCTGAGGGCAAGCGGCGTCTGCCGGTTCATTGTCGACCTCAGGTCCGACAAGGGCGGCAACATGTACCCGATGATCACATCGGTCAGCGGATTGCTGGATGACGGCGTCCTCGGCCGATTTCAGAATGCGACGGGCCAATCGTTCCCCTGGATTCTGAAAGATGGAATGGTGGCGACTTCAGCTGCTACCGATGCCCATTTTGCAGCCTCTTCGCGCGACAAATTGCCGGTTGCGGTGTTGATCGGCGCATCCACGGCCAGTGCCGGCGAGTTCGCGGCCATATCGTTCAAGGGCCGGCCCACGACGCGTTTCTTCGGTGCCGCGACCGCCTGATGGGTGACCGCAAACCAACCCGTTCACCTTTCTGATGGCGCAGAAATCCTGATGACCTCCGGCTGGGGGCTCGACCGAACCGGCAAAAAGTACGTCGATTCAATTATACCGGACCAGGAAACCGGGCCGGACCAGGCGGGGACTGCCGCCGCTATAAAGTGGCTGTCCCGGCAGCCCTGCCCGAAGTCAGCAGCTACACACCATTGATCCGCCAAGGCGGGAAGCGGCGGGCCTCTCCGGCCTTGTAGAGAAAGATGATGTTGCCCGCAGGGTCGCGAAGCCGCGCCTCGCGCCACATCCAGGGCTGGTTCCTCGGGCCGTGCTCGAACGGCAGCCCGGCGCGAGCGAGCCGCTCCACGCGCTCATCCAGATCGTCGCATTCGAGATAAACGGCGACATCGCCGCTGATCTCCTGCTCCTTGTCGATCTGGACCGACAAAGTCCCGCCGCCCGCCGTCTCGAATCGCGCATAATCAGGCGGATTGTCGACGATCTGCTTGAGGCCAAGCGCTTTGTAGAAGCCAACCGAACGGGCGTAGTCGTGTCCGGTCAGGGTCACCTGATTGAGCCTCGGTCCGGGGCCGACATCAAGCCGCACCCTGCCCTGCCCGATCGGACCGGCGCCGCTGCCTAGCTCCGGCGTGTCCTGAAGCGCAACGCGAACGAAGGTGCGGGCGCGCTCAACCGCCGACGTCAGGCTGTCGCCCTGGGCAAGAAAACAGGCGATGGCGCTCGAGAGCGTGCAGCCGGTACCATGGGTGTGCTCGGTCTCGATGCGCTGGCCCTGCCAGCTCATCATATTGTCTTCCTCGATCAGGGCATCGGCGAGCGCATCGCCCTCATCGTGGCCGCCCTTGATCAGGACCGCGCAGCCATGCTCGGACACGAGGTGAAGCGCCGCGGCGACAGGGTCTTCCTCATTGGTCAGCCGCTTGAGTTCCGGCAGGTTGGGCGTGACGAGCGTGGAAATCGCCATCAGCTTGCCGAACGCGGCGATTGCGGCGTCGTCGGCAAGCTGCCCGCCGCTGGTAGAGCTCATCACCGGATCGAACACGATCGGGATTTTTTTTAACTGTCCTAGCCTGTTAGCCAGCGCATCGGCGGTGAAGGCTCCGGGAACCAGCCCGATCTTCACCGCATCGATCCCGATATCCTCGGCGACGGAGTCGATCTGCGCGAGCACGGCTTCCGCCGGGACTGGATGGATGAAGTCGACGCCGCGCGTATTCTGGGCGGTGACGGCCGTGACTGCAGTCATCGCGTGGCCGCCCAGCATCGTCACTGTCTTGATGTCCGCCTGAATGCCGGCGCCACCGCTGGAATCCGATCCGGCGATGATCAGCACGCGCGCAGTGCCGGTCATCTTACCGGCCCCGGCCGAGCGTTTCGGGGCGATATTTTCCATGTGCACGAAACGCCCATTAATGGCGAAACGGAAAAAAAGCGTTCACGCTGCCGACTGCACCGCCTCACAGATGCCATCGACAATCCGCTCGACCAGCGCCGGATCGTCGCCTTCGGCCATCACGCGGATCAGCGGCTCGGTGCCGGACTTGCGGATCAGCAACCGCCCCCGACCAGAAAGCGCGCGCTCTCCGTCGGCAATTCGCTGTTTCACGGTGTCATTCTCCAGCGGTGCACCACCGTTGAAGCGCACGTTCTTCAGAAGCTGCGGTACCGGCCGGAATTGGTCGAGCACTTCGCTGGCGGGTTTTCCACTGTCGACCACCGCCGCAAGCACTTGGAGCGCGGCCACCAAGCCGTCGCCGGTTGTCGAATAATCGGCAAGAATGATGTGCCCGGATTGCTCGCCGCCGAGATTGCAGCCGTGCTCGCGCATCGCTTCCAGCACATAGCGGTCACCGACCTGCGTTCGAATCAGATTGATCCCCACCTCCTTCAAGCGCCGCTCGAAGCCCAAGTTCGACATTACAGTGGCAACAACCGATCCCTTCAGGACGCCGCGCCGCTGATAATCGAGAGCGACCAGCGCCATCAGCTGATCGCCGTCAATCAGCCTCCCCTTTTCGTCGACGACGATCAGCCGGTCGGCATCGCCGTCAAGCGCAAGGCCGATGTCCGCGCCGCTCGCGACCACCGTCTCCTGCAGCGCCTGCGGATGGGTCGAGCCGCACCGCCGATTGATGTTGAGGCCGTCCGGATCGACGCCGAGCGGGACGACGTCTGCGCCAAGCTCCCACAACGCCTCCGGCGCAACGTGGTAGGCCGCACCGTTGGCGCAATCGATCGCAATCTTGAGCCCGTCGAGCCTAAGCCGGTCGGGGAAGGTCGACTTCACATGGTGGATGTAGCGCCCGCGGGCATCATCGATCCGGCGGGCGCGGCCGATGCTGTCCGGCGAAACCAGCTTCGGCTGCTGCTCCAGCCGCGCTTCGATCTCGCGCTCGTCGTCATCGCTGAGCTTATAGCCGTCCGGGCCAAATAGCTTGATTCCGTTGTCGGCGAACGGATTGTGGGAGGCGGAAATCATGACGCCGAGATCGGCGCGCATCGACGTCGTCAGCATCGCCACCGCAGGGGTCGGCATCGGTCCCAGGAGCACCACGTCCATCCCGACGCTGGTGAATCCAGCGACCAGAGCCGATTCCATCATGTAGCCGGAAAGGCGCGTGTCCTTGCCGATCACGACCCTGTGGCGGTGATCGCCGCGAAGGAAGTGGGCTCCCGCCGCCTGTCCGACACGAAGGGCGGTCTGCGCCGTCATTGGCTCAGTATTGGTTTGCCCGCGGATGCCGTCCGTGCCGAAGAATTTACGCGTCATGCGCGGCCCTTAGCGCGATTGGGCGACCCAGCGCCAGAAGCGCCTCGCCCGTCAGCTTTGGACGGGCTTTGTCTCCCGCTTCGGGTGCACTCCGGCTGCGGCCGGTTCGCCGAGCTCGTCGCGACCCGCGAGTTCTGTCTCCTTGAGCGTATCGAGGTGCATCAGCCGCTTCACCAGCGGCGCGACCACCAGCACCATCACGCCGACGCCGACCGCGATCCAACCGATCTCGTCGTACACCGAAAGTGTCCCTTGCTTGGTCATCTCGCCCCCGGCGCCGTTGCCAGTCGCTTCGCCGATCTTGCCCGCAAGGAATTCGCCTCCGGCGGTCGCATAAAACCAGGCGCCCATGATCAGCGAAGCCATGTGCCGCGGCGCAAGCCGGGTCATCGCCGACAGGCCGACGGGCGAGAGGCACAGCTCGCCCGTTGTCTGGAAGAAATAGAGCAGGAAGACGAAGATCACCGGGGTCAGCGCCGGTCCCGCTGCTTCCGCACCCCAGACGAAAGCGAGATACGAGATCCCGACCTGCACCAGTCCCAACCCGAACTTGAAGGGCGTCGAGGGCTCAAGTCCACGCCGTCCGAGTGCAGTCCACAGCCATGCCAAAACCGGCGCGAAAATCATGATGTAGATGGGGTTCACGGCCTGGAACAGCGATGCGGGCACGTCCCCGCGCGCGGTGAAGCGGTCGGTGTAGAGATTGAAGGAACCGCCGGCCTGTTCGTACAGGCCCCAGAACAAGGGTTCGAGTGCGACAAGGAAGATGATCACGAAGATTCGATCGCGCGCGTCACGCTCGAGCTGAAAGGCCGCAACCAGCACGTAGCCGAGTAACGCGATGCCGCCGAGGATCAGGAACCACATGATCACGTCCTGATACTGGATCAGACCCCAGATGACTGCGACGCTGACGATGCCGATGCCGTAGAGAAACCACTCGCGGCTGATGCCGGCAATCTTCGCCCGAAGATCCGATCCCTCGGGAGGTTCGCCTCGGCCCCGAAGCGCAGCCTTTCCGAGGACAAAGACGAGGAGGCCGGCGACCATGCCGATTCCCGCTAAGCCGAACCCGTAACGCCAGCCGACGGTCTGCCCAAGATAACCGACCAGGATCGAGCCCGCGCCAGCGCCGACGTTAATCCCCATGTAGAAGATGGTGTAGGCGCCGTCGCGGCGCGGATCGCGAAGAGAATAGAGCTCGCCCACGATCACGGAGATGTTGGCCTTCAGGAAACCCGAACCGACGATGATCAGCGCCAGCGCAAGCCAGAAGATGTTGATCGCAGGATCGACCTGTCCGCCATGGCCTTCCACCGCCATCAGGCAGTGGCCAAAGGCGAGCAGGATTCCGCCGAACAGCACCGTCTTGCGCTGACCGAGATAGCGGTCAGCAAGATAGCCGCCGAGCACCGGCGTGATGTACACCAGGCTGGTGTAGGCGCCGTAGATCAGGTTCGATTTGGCATCGGAGAAAAGCCAATGCTCGGTCAGGTAAAAGACCAGCAATGCGCGCATGCCGTAGTAGGAGAAGCGCTCCCACATCTCGGCAAAGAAGAGCATGTAGAGGCCTTTAGGGTGACCGGCGAACTCCGGCTCCTTGCGGACCGCGACCAGACCGCCGACCGCAAGAAAGGCGGCAAGCACGACAAGACACAGGGCGGCCGTCCAGTCGCCCTCGTTCCAAGAGCCAACAAGCTTGAGCGCAGTCACATCCTCTCCCCAGGACGATAATCCAAGGCTCGCACCCTAGACCGATGGGTGGACTTGTGAAGGCGCATTGTTGCGAGCGTGGTGCGCCCTTAGATGAACGGCATGCTGAACGATCACTCTTCCGCCCTTTCGCTGCTGCAAACGCGCCGGTCGGGCAAACCGCAAACGATGACCGGATCAGGTCCGACCGAGGCCGAACTCGCGGAAATGCTGTCGATTGCGATCCGCGCACCCGACCACGGAAAGCTGCACCCGTGGCGCTTCGTGGTCGTCCGGGACGATCAGCGGGACGCGTTAGGCGCGGTGTTTCGCCAGGCGCTGTCGGAAGAGGACCCCTGCGCGACTATCGCTCACCACAACAAGGAAGACGAGTTTGCCCATTATGGCGGCACGCTGGTCGTGCTCATCTCTGCCCCAATCGAGGGTCACAAGATCCCGGTTTGGGAACAGCAATTATCGTGCGGAGCGGTGGGCATGAACCTTCTGAATGCTTCGACCGCGCTCGGCTATGTCGCCGGCTGGGTGACCGGCTGGCGCACCTATTCGCCGCGCGTGACAGCCGTTTTCTGCGGACCGGGCGAGCATATCGCGGGCTTCATCTTCATCGGCCAGTCCACGGTAGAGCTCGAAGAGCGGCCCCGCCCGCAGCTAACCGAGGTTGTTTCCGCGTGGCAACCGCCTGAGTTCACTTGACGAATTCCTGCGCTGCTGTATTATGACAGCATGACGCTCGGAAGACTTCCAGACAAACCTGTTTACCTCCGCCTTCGCGAGGTGATCGCGGAAGGCATTTTGACCGGTCTTTATGGCGATGGCGACGCCCTGCCCTCGGTGCGCGCGCTCGCTGCGCAGGAGCAGGCGAACCCTCTTACGGTCGCAAAGGCTTATCAAGGCTTCCAGGATGAGGGGCTGGTGATCGTCAGGCGCGGCGTGGGCCTGTTCGTCGCGCCGGGTGCGCGGTCGCGACTGAAGGAATCGGAGCGGAGCCGCTTCGTCAACGAGGAATGGCCAGCCATTCGCGAGCGCATGAAGCGTCTGGGAATCGCAGCGGCCGAATTGCTGGAAAGCGAACGCGCCTGACTTTCTCTCAAAGGCGCTATCCAGTAGCGAGCGCGGGTGAAAACCCGCGTCCTCCCTTTTAACGAAGCTTCAATCGAAGATGCAGCTCGGCTGATTCTGACTGGGGAGCCGGTCGCGATACCGACCGAGACCGTCTACGGACTGGCGGCCGATGCAACAAATGCGGACGCCGTTGCGAGAATTTACGAAGCCAAGGGAAGATCATCCTTTAATCCGTTGATTATTCACGTTCCTGATTTGCAATCCGCCGAGCGTATTGCGGATTTGAGTGGCCGTTTGCGCCAGCTTGCGGAGAAGCACTGGCCTGGCCCGCTGACACTGGTGGCGCCTCGATGCTCAGAGTCGGGCATTGCCTCGCTGGCGACGGCGGGCCTGAGCACCGTCGCCGTCCGAGTGCCTCACCATCCCGCGATGCAGGCGCTGCTGCGGGCCGTGGGCCGACCCCTCGCTGCCCCGTCCGCGAACGCCAGCGGCTCGATCAGCCCTACACGCGCAGAGCATGTGGCGAGGAGCCTCGGCGGCCGAATCCCGTTGATTGTGGATGGCGGCGCCTGTGCAGGTGGAATTGAGTCGACTATCGTCGCCGAAAAGGATGGCGAACTGCGCCTGCTGCGGCCCGGCCTTGTGGTGGTTCCCGGTGCGACGCCCGTCTCCGGCGGCTCGATCGAGGCGCCTGGCCAGCTCGCAAGCCACTATGCGCCGCGAAAGCCGCTCCGCCTCAATGCGATGAGCGCCGAGCCGGGAGAATATCTGATTGGCTTCGGGAACGTCGAGGGAGGGGTGAGTCTCAGCCGCTCAGGCGACTTCGTCGAGGCGGCTGCGCGCCTATTCGATCTTCTACACCAGGGCGACAGCTCCGAAGCGCAGAGGATCGCTGTCGCGCCAATCCCAAATGAGGGGCTGGGCGCAGCGATCAATGACCGGCTCAAGCGGGCCGCGATGCCCCGTTAGGCTGCGGCACCCTCTTCCTTTACCCGCGCCTGAAAGCTCTTGCGAAGCTTCTGGAGCTTGGCCGGGATGGTGGCGAGGCAATAGGGATTGCGCTGGCCTTCGCCTTCCCAATAGTCCTGGTGATAGTCTTCGGCCGGCCACCATTCGGACTTTGGCTCGATCTTGGTGACGACGCGCCCGTCCCAATCGCCCTGCGCGCGCGATAAGGCGTGCTTCGCTTCCTCTTCCTGCTCTGCATTTTGAGGGAAAATCGCCGATCGATATTGGGTGCCGATATCGTTCCCCTGCCGATTGAGCTGCGTCGGATCATGGGTGGCGAAAAAGATGTCGAGGAGGTCGGCATAGCTGATCTCGTGCGGATCGAAGGTGATCCGGATCGCCTCGGCATGGCCTGTGTCCCCGCCGCAGACCTGCTTGTATGTCGGATTGGGCTCGTGACCGCCTGTATAGCCGCTCTCGACCGACTTCACGCCGATCACATCCTGAAACACCGCTTCGGTGCACCAGAAGCAGCCGCCCGCCAGTACCGCGACATCCTCAGCCATCGCCCATCTCCTTTGAACGGAAGATAAGCGTTTCAGGACCTCATTGCGAGGCGCGGGTGCGACGAACGTATATTGTTTGCGACGAGACCACGCGGCTTCGCCGCAGTGGAAGCGCCTTAATTTTTGTGGAGGCTGGCCTTCAGGCTCGCAACTTCGAGCCTTTTGCCCATCCATTCGGCCAGCTCTTCGAAATCGAGCGGCTTCTTGAACACAATTCCGGCCCGGCGGTCACGATACCAGCGAACTTCGCCTTTAATCGGACGCAAGCTTTCGACGACGACCGTCACGTCCTTGCCGACGCAATATTCCTCGATCGGCTCGACCTTCATCCCGCCAAGCGAAATATCGTGCACGTCGACCGTGTAGTAGAATTTGCCTACCCGCACGGACGCCTTGCAGGCGACCTCAAGACGCGGGGGCCGCGGGCGGAACCCGTGTCTTGGCTTACGCCCGGCAAGAAGCTCGCCAAGATCGACCGCATGCTCGAACTTCAGTCCCACCAGCCCCTCGCGGATCCAGATCACTGTGGAGGGGATCCTCTGGGAGGACAGTTCCACATGCACTGGAGTGCCGACCGCCGGGCAATCCACAACTTCGGCAAGCACCCCGCCGGCGGAGACGTTGCGCACCCGCGCAAGCCGTTCGCCGGAGTCGGTGATCAGTTTCGCGACCCGAAGCAAGGGAACAACGCGCTCGTCCGAGCGGCGCTCGACCGGGCGAGGAACATCGGTCGTCAGCGAGAAGGTGGTCGACTCGAACGCCGCCTGCTCCTCCTGGAGGGAGCGGGCCTGCTTGCGGCGGATCAAAGAGTTGAACATGCGAAGCCTTCCTCGGGCGGAATACGCCAGTTTGAGGCATAGTGGAGCGAATGCGGTTAAAAACCGGTTTCCTTCGCCAGAGAGTGAGCGCAAAGGAGTTGGCAATTTTTCGCGCCGAAAAGGGAGAGTGATGATTCGGCCGCGGCTGCTGTTGATTGATGACGAGCCCGTGCTCGCCGACTTTGTCGCCAGTGTGGCTACCGATTGCGGATTCGATCCGTTCCTGACCTCCAACGACGCCGCTTTTCGTGAAAGCTTTCTGACCAATCATCCCGAAATGGTTGCTCTCGACCTTGGCATGCCCGGGATGGATGGCGTGGAGTTGCTGCGTTTCCTTGCGGCCCAGGATTACGCCCAGCCGGTGCTGATCATCAGCGGATTCGACCGGCGGGTGCTCGAATCGGCCTTCCGGCTTGGGGAAGCGCTGGGGCTGAAGATGGTCGGACCACTGGAAAAGCCGGTCCTCGCCGAACATCTCGAGCAATTGCTGAACGAGGTCCGGCCAACGCTGGTCCGATGACATCGCAGCCGGAGCAAAGATTTGCACAGGATTTCGAGCGGGCGCTCGAAAATGATGAGCTTCACATGCTCTACCAGCCGAAGGTGCGGCTCACCGACGGCAAGCTCACGCGGCTGGAGGCCCTGGTTCGCTGGACCGAGCCCGAACGGGGACCGGTGGAACCATCCCGCTTCGTTCCACTCGCCGAGAAGTACGGTCTGATCGGACCGCTCACCGAATGGGGACTCCGAACCACGCTGGAGCAGTGGCGATCGTGGCGCGACGAAGGTCTCGAGACCAACATCGCTTTCAATATTTCCGCCCTGAGCTTGCAGCGGCTGGATTTTCCCGATCTGGTGGAGCGCATTTGCCGCGAGCTTGAGGTTCCGACAGACCGGCTGGTGCTGGAACTGACCGAGGGGGCGACCCAGCCTCTCATCAAGCTGATGGACACATTGACCCGTTTCCGGATCAAAGGGATCGGTCTCGCGATCGACGATTTCGGGACCGGCTATTCCTCGCTGATGCAGCTTCGCCAACTCCCCTTTACCGAAGTGAAAATCGATCGATTGTTCGTGAAGGACCTCCCCGAAGCGCATGACAGTTGCGTCATCGTGAAGGCGATTGTCGATCTCGCCCATGGCCTCGGACTGGTTGCCACCGCGGAGGGCGTCGAGACTGCCGGACAACTTCGCTTCCTCCGCTCGATCCGCTGCGACGTAGTCCAGGGATATCTCGTGGCCCAGCCGCTGGAGCCGGAGGCTCTTCTTTCGTGGTCGATCGAATTCGAGAAGAGGTGGCCTGCGTTGGTCGACTAGCGGGTGAGAAGATCCCGCGCTTTCGCCATCGCGGCGACACCGGCGTCGATTGTCTCGTCACATTTGCCGAAGCAGAGGCGAACCAGGTACCGCGATGCGTTCTGTTCGTAAAAAACGGAAAGTGGAATGACAGCCACACCTGCTTTTTCAACGGCTTGATCAGCGAAGCTTACGTCATCCATTGGAATTCTCGATGCCTTCAAATCGACGCAGAGAAAATAGGTTGAAGCTGACGGCAGGGTGACGAAACCGGCCGCATGGAGCGCAGCAGTCATGCGATCGCGGGCACGAGTGAATCGCCGTTGCATCGGCTCGATCCACGCATCGCCCTCCGTCATACCGAATGCGACTGCCCACTGCAGGTTCGGCGCGGACGAAAAGGTGAGGAACTGGTGTGCTCTGGTGACGAGTGACGCTAGCTCCGGTGCGGCGGCGATCCAGCCGATTTTCCACCCGGTTAGCGAGAAGATTTTCCCCGCCGAGCCGATCTTGAAAGTCCGCGCCGCCATTCCCGGGAGCGTCGCGATGGGGACGAAGGTCTGCCCGTCCATCAGCACATGCTCCCACACCTCGTCGGCGATAACGATGAGACCATGCTCGATCGCAGCGTTAGCGATCACCTGGAGTTCCTGGGTGTCGAACAGCCGGCCTGTCGGATTGTGCGGATTGTTGAACAGCATTGCGCGCGTGTTCGATGTGATCGCTGCCGTCAACGCCTCTTCCCGGATGCGCCATTCGGGAGGCTGAAGAGCGATTTCGACCGGCACTCCACCCGCCCGCCGAATCATCGGCGCATAGCTGTCGTAAGCCGGTGCGAAGATGATGACTTCGTCGCCCGGCGTGACGGTAGCCAGAATGCACGAGGCGAGCGCTTCGGTGGCGCCGGACGTCACACAGACGTTATGCGGCTCAAGAGCCTGACCGAAATGACGATTATAGTGATCGGCGACCGTCTGCCGCAGTTCAGGTAATCCGGGAGCAGGCGCATATTGGTTCGTTTTCTCCTTCACGGCGCGCGCAGCCGCATTGAGGATTTCATCGGGCCAGCCGAAATCGGGGAAGCCTTGCCCCAGGTTCACCGCGCCGTGCTTGACTGCCAGCCTCGACATCCGCGCGAAGATGCTTTCGCCCATCTGTTCGTAAATCGGATTCACCTGCGCCTCCTCGGGCTTCGGGTAACCGGAAATGTTGCGAACCGGAATTGCGGCGTCCCAAAAAGCATGGCAGCAAACCCGAATGTTACCGCTCACATCACTCCGCGCCGGCGTTGCCGCGCTCTCACTCGTTGCTGCAACCCCGGCTATCGCTGCTCCGGCGGCGCCGCGCCAGATCACGCTCGATGTGGCGAAGGCGGACAAGCCGCTCGACCGCTTCTTCGATCTGTCCGTCGGCTCGGATTATCCGGGCACTTTGATCAAGCCCGAAGCGCAGGCCCAGCTTAGAACCGCAGTCGATGAACTCGGCTTCCGCTACATCCGCTTTCACGCGATCTTTCACGACGTACTGGGCACGGTGAAGCAGAGTCCAAATGGCGCTGTCACATACGACTGGACAGGCATTGACAAGCTCTACGATGAGCTCTTGGCAAAGCACATCAAGCCTTTCGTAGAGCTCGGTTTTACGCCACAGGCGCTGAAAACATCGGACAACAAGATCTTCTGGTGGAACGGCAATACCTCGCACCCGAAACCGGAGGCATGGCACAATCTCGTCGACGCCTTCGTCCGCCACCTGGAGCAGCGCTATGGCCGCGATCAGGTCCGAAGCTGGTATTTCGAGGTTTGGAACGAGCCTAACCTTAGCGGCTTCTGGGAAGGCGGCGATCAGGCCGCGTATTTCGCGCTCTACGATCTCACCGCCCGCACCGTGAAAGGTGTCGATCCCGCGCTCCGGGTTGGCGGACCTTCGACCGCGGGCGCAGCCTGGGTTCCCGAATTCCTCGATCACGTCGCCAAGAGCGGCGCGCCGATCGATTTCGTGACGACCCACACCTACGGCGTCGACGGCGGCTTTCTCGACGAAAAAGGGCAGTCGGACACCAAGCTGTCGCCGAACCCGGATTCCATCGTGGGCGACATCCGCAAGGTGCGCGCCCAGATCCAGGCCTCGAAATTCCCCAACCTGCCGCTCTATTTCACCGAGTGGAGCACCAGCTACACGCCGCGGGACCCGGTCCACGACAGTTACATCAGCGGTCCATGGATCCTGACCAAGCTCAAGGGTGCGCAAGGTTATCTGCAGGGCATGAGTTACTGGACGTACACCGACATCTTCTACGAATCCGGACCGCCGCCGGACCCGTTTCACGGCGGCTTCGGTCTGATGAACATCGACGGTATCCGCAAGCCGGCCTGGTTCACCTACAAATATCTCCACGCGCTTCGCGGCAACGCCGTGCCTGCGACCGATCCTGAGACCTGGGCGGCAAGCGACGGAAAACACACTGCGGCGGTGGTGTGGGACTGGGAACAGCCGGACCAGAAGGAAAGCGACCGGCCCTACTACACCAAGGTGCATCCATCATTGCTGGTTGCGCCCGCGCGGATCGCGTTCCGGCACCTGAAGCCGGGGAGCTACAGACTCGAAATCCACCGCACCGGCTTCCAGCACAATGATCCGCAGACCGCGTGGTTACAGATGGGCAAGCCCGACACGCTGAGCCCGGCGCAACTGGCGAAGCTCCAGAGCCTGACCCGCGACCTGCCTGAAAAGAACCAAGTCGTCCGCGTCGGAGCGAATGGAAGCTACAGCCTCACCGTTCCGATGCGAAGCAATGACATCGTTCTGGTGACGCTGGACCGGAAGTAGGGGCTACTTCGATCCAGGAATAAGGGCATGGAGGATGGGCTCATTCCAGCCGTTCGCCTTCATGTCCCACAGGATGAAGTTGCCATCGAACTGCCACCAGGCCCAGCCGAAATGGTGCGCCTCCGCCTGACGGGCGACCGCATCGGCATAAGCGGCGCGATATTGGACCGGCGTTCCGCTCATGTCGAACGCGCCGAACTCTCCCAGAAGGATCGGCCGGTGGTTGGCATCAGCCCAGGCCCGCACCTTGTCGAAATCGGCCGCCACCACGGCCTTGTCGGCGTCAGTTCCCCAAGTGACGCCATGGAGCTTCTGGAGTTCCGGTCCGGCCCAGTTCGCTCCCTGGTGGGTGAAGGTCATCGGGTGATAATAGTGAAAGGTGACGAGCAGGTTGGGATCCGCCGGAAGTTTGAGCCGCGAGAGGTCTTCGATCCCGTTCCAGTGCGTGGGCCCGACCACGACGATCCGGGCCGGGTTGGTCTGACGGACGATCGCCAGTTCCTGAGCGAATAGCTGGTTCCACACGTCGCCATCCAATTGGTCGTGCGGCTCGTTGAGGATTTCGAAGGCGACGCTCCGAGGCGCCGTCGCAAACCTCGGGGCGACCTGCTGCCAGAAGGCGGTGAGCTTCGTGCGGCACATGTTGGCATCGGCCGAGCAGGTGTCGAAGTCATGCTCGTCGATCAGAATGCCGAGGCCCGCCTTGGTCGCTTCGTTCACCACCGTGTCCAATTTGGCGAGCCACATAGGATCGAGCCGGTTCTGCGAATCCATGAACTGAAAAGCGGCCAGGTTCAGGCGAACGAAATCGAAGCCCGCATGACGGATTTCGGCGAAATGCCGCCAATGGAAGCGAGCTTTGCTCGCATCCTTCCAGTACGGATCATATCCAAGAACATTCACGCCGCGGTGAAATGGCGATTCCATTCCAAGCTGTGACGGTGGCGTCTGCGCCGAAACGCATCCGGCAAAGACGAACAACAACAAAACAAACGCGCTACGCAACACATTCATTCGGCCGCTCCCCAATCAGCAGTTGTCGTTAGTTAAGGCAGTCTCTGCACAACTGGTCAAGGCAGAGCCGCAATTCACAAGGACGCCGCTGCCACCTGTTCGGGAACGGCTGGCCCGGCTATCGATCACCGCGATGGACAAGGGCACGAGGCATATCCTGATCATCGGTGGCGGCACCGCCGGGTGGCTGTCGGCCGCTTATCTCGCGAAGGCGCTGGCGCTGCCCGAGAACCCGCACCTCACGATTACACTGCTGGAATCGAGCGAAATCGGGATCATCGGGGTAGGCGAAGGCACCTTCCCCACGATCCGCGAGACGCTTCGTTTCCTCGATATCGACGAGCGCAAGTTCGTCCGCGAATCCTCCGCGACATTCAAACAGGGGATTCTGTTCAACGACTGGCTGCGCGAGCCGGGAGCCGGAAAGCGCCACCGCTTCTTCCACCCGTTCGAGGCGCCCTTCTATTCCGAAGAGACGAGCCTCGTTCCCTACTGGCTGCTTCAGGAGCCGAACTCACGGCCCTCCTTCGCAGAGGCGGTAACGATCCAGAACCGGGTCGCCGGTGCAAAGCGCGGGCCGAAGCGGCTCGGCGAGCCGGACTTCGACGGCCCGCTCAATTACGCCTATCACATCGACGCCGGAAGTGTCGCACGCCTGTTGGCGGAGCGGGCCCAGGAGCTCGGCGTCGCTCATCTCACTGGTGAGCTCGAACATGCCGAGCTCGACGGCAATGGAGCGATCAGCAAGGTCGTTTTGAAGGATGGCCGGACGCTCGAAGCCGATCTCTATATCGACTGCAGCGGATTTCGCGCGGAA